>ERZ1740070.206-NODE-206-length-41664-cov-6.288327_pt1 | contig 41664 bp, 38 predicted proteins | sample MGYA00581734_ERZ1740070 | MGnify/ENA primary metagenome ERZ1740070 (study PRJEB43018, sample SAMN04849744) | marine metagenome | isolation source: floating plastic debris | place: Pacific Ocean | collected 2008-09-01 | study: EMG produced TPA metagenomics assembly... | reverse complement strand
CATGACGATACGTCCATCGACGTTGCCACGTACCACACCCAACGCACGACTGCGGCTAACCTTGACCCCCATTTGACTGGTCGGGTCAGTCACTAGCAAAATTTGGCTGGTGTTGGGTGAAACACTGGTAACCCGACCGACTAACCCGCCTGGCCCTGTAACCATGTCACCTTCTGTAACACTGGCTAAGCTACCTTTGTTAACCGTAATTTGCTGCCACCAGTTATCAGCACTACGACCAATCACAGCTGCCAGCGTGACTTTACCCTGACTGTCGGTGTAGTCAATATTTTCCCGGAGGCTTTGATTTTGATTTTCTAACTCAATAACCCGCTGCTGTAGCTCAAGAATATAAGCATTTTCTAAACGCTCTGCTTGAGTGAGTCCAGGTTGAAGCGGCGCGGTCAGAACCTGATAGATTTCATAAACTACAGCCCCCTGGCTCTGACGCATTCCCCAGGCTAAACCGATTACAAGGGCCGCAATACCAGCCCTTGTTGCATATCTATCCCACCAGCGTCTCAGTGCAAACATAATTTGCAAACAGTAGTCATTAACCGCTTATCAAACTTTCTACAGATCGCGAGAACGAGCGCTAAATACCCGCTCCATCTGACTGAAGTTCTCAAGTACTCGTCCGGTACCCAACACAACACAGCTGAGTGGGTCTGCTGCCACATGGACTACGATACCGGTTTCATGGCTGATTAGGGTGTCTAGGCCCTTGAGCAGAGCACCACCGCCAGCCAGCATGATACCTCTGTCGATAATATCAGCTGCTAACTCCGGAGGTGTTCTTTCTAATGTCCGTTTAACGGCCTCAACGATGACCGATAGCGGTTCTGCCATGCTTTCGCGGATTTCAGCACTTTTTACAGTTACGGTTCTCGGTAACCCGGATAGCAGGTGTAATCCTCGCACGTCTAGAACGATCTCACCGTCGTTGGGGCTTGGGTAGGCAGAACCAATATTGATCTTGATTTCCTCAGCTGTGCGTTCACCAATTACCAAGTTATGAACCTTTTTCATGTACTGAGATATGGAATCACTAAGCTCATCGCCAGCAACTCTGACCGATTCACTCAATACAGTTCCCTGCAAACTCAAGACAGCAACTTCTGTGGTGCCTCCACCGATATCAATAATCATATTTCCGGTAGGTTCAGCCACAGGAAGACCTGCACCAATGGCGGCAGCAACCGGCTCATCAATTAAATAGACCATACGCGCCCCCGCCTGCAGGGCCGCGTCCATAACGGCTCGACGTTCTACACCGGTAACACCGCTGGGAATACCAATGACGATGCGGGGCATGCCCAACGCGCGTCCTTCATGCACTCGCTTGATAAAGTGCTTAAGCATTAGCTCAGCCGTGTCAAAATCGGCGATTACCCCGTCTCGTAAGGGGCGCAAGGCTGTAATGTTGCCAGGGGTCCGCCCTAGCATGCGCTTAGCTTCTTCGCCTACCGCTAATGGCTTGCCGTCTTTATCCCTGGCTACAACAGAGGGCTCTTGCAAGACAACGCCTTTACCCGAGACATAAACCAGGGTGTTGGCAGTACCCAGATCTATGCCCATGTCACGGGAGAATGAAAAGCGATCAAGTAAACTCACTGTTAGACATGCCCCCAAACGAGCTTCGAAAGGATAAATAAACGTTTCACAGACCGATGTGGATTCTATTACGTTTTATATATTCACGTCCAGTCTGTACTTCTAACCTCAACCGTTGTATGGACCACTTGAATTATGTCTGTAACAGGTTGAGAGCACTTCAATGGTTAACTATGCTGTGTGTCCACTTTACTTCAAGGTTACACGGTCTGAGATACATGGACACTGAGTGGTACGGGAAAAGACTGACTTTTTTCCTTACTGTATGGCAAGGTACAACGATACCTCTAGATGCCAATGCGTGTGTGCATATAAATGCGTGTGTGCATATAAAGTAGGTAGCTACAGAGTCATCCGCAACTGCTAAATAACCAATGAGTCTAAATGTTGTAAATCTTGTAGGGCGAGCAGGACGAGATCCTGAAGTTCGCTATTTTGAATCGGGTAATGTGCTTTGCAAATTTGCGATCGCAGTCAATCGGCGTACGCGCAATAGCGAGCAGCCCGACTGGTTTAATTTGGAGCTTTGGGGGCGTAATGCTGAAGTAGCCGCCAATTATGTAAAAAAAGGCAGTCTAGTTGGCGTTGTCGGCGCACTTAAGCTAGATAGCTGGCAAGACCGATCGACAGGGGCACAGCGCTCTAGCCCAGTAATTCGAGTTGAGCGGCTCGACTTGTTGGGCTCAAAACGAGACAATGCGGCACCGATGTCAGGCAACTATGATGACGATCAGTTCTAAGGCTGATTTGGGGCGCGTCTAGCTAGCTAGACGCGTGCGTCTATCGTTATCTCTATCAACTGCATCACAGTCGTCTTGAATGCTGGCTTGAAAGCCACACCAGGCAGACCCTGGTATGACCTCAATTTTGCCTCGGTTAGGAAAATTCAGTTCTTCAACGGCTGTCACACCGTTTGTGTACAAGTATTCTCGCAACAGCTGATAGGCTTCATCAACACTACTCACAGTGTAGTTAGCTGCGTACAAGTAGGGCTTGAGGCGGTTATGGTTGCGTGGGGCGGTTTCTCGAAAGGTTAGACGGGTAGCCTTAGGTGAGTTATTGCAGCTAATGCGGTACTTAATGGTGTGGCAAGCTGTGTTGGGGAACATTTCACTGTGGAAAAACTGGCTTCTATAAAACCTGTCGAAAACAACAGGCTAATTGTTCAATGAGAAATAAGGCCTTTCGAGAATACTTTCCCAGCGAACTGGGGAGTACTAATAAACGAACCCTAATCTATATTGTCTAAAGTTGTCAAAAGTAACATTGAATTAGAAGTTACATTTGATCAACTTTTACCACTGCACCCGATGTCCATATTAACGTGCATTAACCGTTAGCATCTAGCTTTTTTGATTAATGTATCCTGTCCCAGTAATGATTGTAGTTATAGATAGTCTGTAAATCCAGTCTCCGGCAATCTAGCGTTTGCTCTGTCTAGATTTAGATTTGACCGTATGAGCTAGATGGAGTCCAACGTAGTAGCTGATGACAGCCAGTACAATGCCCACTAGGGTGCTGCCGACCAGTAAAGCAACAGTAATGTCAAAGCCCAGATTCATCCATTCTTGAGGAGAACGATTGTTGAGACTGGTGGTATTTGTCTGTCCTAGAATCCATCGCCCGATTTGATAGTTAAAGGCGTAAATAGGTACATAGGTGAGGGGGTTGCTAATCCATGTCGCAGCGGCGGCTACTAGCTTGTTGCCTCGAACAGCCGCCGCGATCGCAACTCCGATAATTGTTTGTAACCCAAATAAGGGATAGCTACCGGCAAAGACACCTGCAGCTATCCCTCTGGCGATAGCTTGAGGATGACTCCGGAGCCGAATAAACCGAATATAGATATATCTAACCAGACGCTCTAACTTACCCCGCTTGTTGCGTTTTGAAAAATGTGATCTTTTGTAAGATCGTTGGAGATTGGATGGGTCGGGGTCAAAATTTTTGTTTGGAGCCGCCACGGCTAGATTCCTTTTGAATTGATCGCGAATAAGGTAGGGCTGCCGTTTAATGGGCTACTAGTAGTCATTATGACAACATGAGCCTGTTTGGTCATTCCTGATGGTCCTGCTGCAGAGGCGGCATAGGGTATCGTTACAAGTTAATGTCAGCCAGGAGCCGCCGCGTGACGGAACAAAAAGCAACGATTGTACAGGGGGAAACAATTGCTGCGATCGCAACCGCAATTGTGCCGCAGCAAGGCAGTGTTGGCATTGTCCGTCTGTCGGGTTCTACCGCTGTCACGATTGCTCAGCAGGTATTTCGTAGCTCAGGCCCCTGGGAAAGCCATCGCATTCTCTACGGTTACATTACCCATCCTGAGACTGGCCAAACCATTGATGAAGCTCTGCTGCTCTTAATGAGATCGCCACGTTCCTACACTCGTGAGGATGTCGTGGAGTTTCACTGTCATGGTGGCATCATGGCGGTGCAGCAGGTGTTGCAGCTGTGTATTGCCCAAGGTGCTCGGTTAGCTGAACCAGGGTAATTTACTCTGCGGGCATTTCTTAACGTTCGTTTAGACCTGACTCAAGCTGAGGTGATTGCTGATTTAGTGGGGGCTCAATCGCCGCAAGCGGCCCAAGCGGCCCTGGCCGGTATTCAAGGCAAGCTCACCAAAGTAATTCGTCACTGTCGCAGCCGGTGTTTAGATGTGCTGGCTGAAGTAGAAGCCCGCATTGATTTTGCCGATGATTTGCCACCGCTCGATGAAGATGGTGTGCGTCAGCAGCTAGAGATTATTCTGACTGACGTTGAGCAGGTGTTGGCCACTGCCCACCAGGGAGAGCTATTGCGCACGGGTTTGAAGGTGGCGATTGTGGGTCAGCCCAATGTTGGCAAGTCTAGTTTGCTGAATGCGGGGTCCCTTTGCGACCGCGCCATTGTATCGGCTTTGCCCCGCACTACCCGCGATGCGGTCGAATCTCAGCTGGTGGTCGGGGGAATTCCTGTGCAGGTATTAGATACAGCCGGTATCCGAGATGCAACCGACCAGGTAGAGCAGTTGGGCATTGAGCGTTCCCAGACGGCTGCCCAAAGTGCTGATGTGGTGTTGCTAACGGTGGATGGCACGGTGGGTTGGACCGAGACTGAAACGAGACTGTATCGCGATATTAACCATAAACCCCACATCATCGTTGTCAACAAGGTCGATCTGGGGCCGCCTAAACCACTGCCGATCTTGGATGTTCCTTTAATTAAGACAGCTGCTGCCCTGGAGCAAGGCATTGACGCGTTAGAAAGCGCCATTTTAGATATTGTCCGAGCCAAAAAAGTGACGGCAGCCAATACAGAGCTGGCGATTAATCAACGTCAGTCAGCTGCCCTAACCCGAGCCCACAGGTCGCTAAAGCAGGTAAAAGTTACGATGCAGGAGGCGTTACCGCTAGATTTTTGGACCATTGATCTGCGGGATGCGATTCGGGCTTTAGGCGAGGTGACCGGAGAAGAGATGACGGAGTCGATGTTAGATGAGATATTTAGTCGATTTTGTATTGGTAAGTGAGTTGCCGTTAGGTGTCTGATCAAATGAAGGTCTCAACTGCATTTGTTACGCTGGCTAGCGACAATCTGCAGACACTGGTTGAGTTTTATCAGCAACTGCTGCTGCAGTTGCCGCAATCGTATGTGCCTGAACGGTATGCTGAATTTGTGTTGCCGGGGCTAACGCTAGCCCTCTTTAAGCCAAGTCAAGACAGTGTTGCTGAATTTACAGGAACCGCCAGCAGCATGAGCCTGTGTTTGGAGGTGGACAATCTAGAAGGTGCGATCGCAACTCTCACAACGATAGGCTATCCGCCACCGGGCGAGATTGTTCACGCTAGCCATGGGCAAGAAATTTATGCCTATGATCCGGCTGGCAATCGCCTAATCTTGCATCAATCGTGATGCCGCTAATCCATCTGACTAATGCGTTTGAGCTTAAGCAGATCAGTCATCTTGCGTAACTTTTTGACTGTCCGGTCAAAGTGGGCATGATCTTTGACATCAATACCTAAATCAATTTCAGCAATCTGGTCAGGGAATGTAGTTACCGTCGCCTGATGGACGTTGATTTTTAGATCCGATAGATGACTCAAGATATCTTTGAGAACACCGACACGGTCAATGACCTCCAGCTTGAGCATGACTGGATAAGTTTGTCTGCCAGCGATAGCCTCTGTTGAATTCCACCTTACGGGTATCAGACGTTCCCCAGGTACAGAGGCGACATTGGGGCAGCCTTGACGATGGATGGCGATGCCCCGGGCACCCAGCGATACTGCACCAAGAATGGATTCACCCGGCAATGGGTTGCAACAGCCAGCAATATGATGCAGAAGACCTTCCACACCAATGATCGAGCTACCGATTTCCTTTTTGCTAGTATCACTGCCATTCCAGCGGGTCCGCACCACCGCACCATCGTTGATCTGGTCCGCTAATGCGTCGTCATCGACCGGCTCGACCGGCTGCAATTCCTTTGTCGCTTCCTGGAGACGATTCACCACAGAGTTCAGAGTGATTTCGCCATAGCCAAGGGCTGCCAGCATGTCTTCAACACATGGATAGTTGCTACGCTGGGCGGCTTTTTGTGCCGGGGCTGACTTCAACAAAGAATCAAGCCCACCTCGTCCCATAACTTTTTCAAGCATGGCATGGCCACGGGTCATATTCTCTTCGTGGTGAGACTGTTTGTACCAGTGACGAATTCGACTGCGGGCACCAGCAGATACGACAAAATTAAGCCAGTCTAAACTGGGACGGCAGTTTTTATTGGTCAGAATTTCAACAATGTCACCATTCTCAAGCTGTGTATCAAGGGTGACGATACGGTCGTTGACCTTTGCTCCAGCACAGTGATGGCCTACTTCAGTATGGATCCGATAGGCAAAGTCCACAGGAGTTGCCCCTTGACCGAGGGCAAAAACGTCACCACGAGGGCTAAAAACGTATACTTCCTCATCAAAAAGATTATCTTTAACATCGCTTAGATACTCTTGGGCATCCTTAAGATCGCTTTGCCACTCGAGTAGCTGACGTAGCCACGTAAATTTTTCGTCTTCAGCGTTGACCTGAGTATTGCTATTGCCAGTTTCTTTATACTTCCAGTGGGCGGCAATTCCATACTCGGCTATGCGGTGCATTTCCATAGTCCGAATCTGCACTTCAATCGGTCGCCCTTGTTCACCAATGACAGCTGTGTGAAGTGACTGATAACGATTGGCTTTAGGTAACCCGATGTAGTCTTTAAATCGACCAGGAATTGGCTTAAATCGGTCATGCACTACCGCTAGAGCCCGATAACACTCAACCTTGGTACTGACGATGATGCGGATGGCGGCAATGTCATAAATCTGATGGAAATCCTTTTGTTGACGCTGCATCTTGCGGTAGATGCTGTAGAGATGTTTGGGGCGGCTATTAATGTCAACGCAGCTAATATCTTCTTCCTTTAGATGAATCTCTAATAATCCAGCCACCTGCTTCAGACGAGATTCTCGATCTGTGCGCTTTTCAGAAATTAAGTTTTTGATCTTTTGATAGGAGGCTTCCTCAAGATACTTAAAGGAAAGATCTTCTAGCTCCCACTTGATGCGGCCAATACCCAAACGATTAGCGAGTGGGGCAAAAATCTCAATGGTTTCGCAAGCTTTTTGGATTTGCTTTTCACGGGGTAAGTGCTGCAGCGTCCGCATATTGTGCAGTCGATCTGCCAGTTTGACGACGATGACGCGGATATCTTGGGCCATTGCCAGAAACATGCGGCGAAAGTTCTCGGCCTGACGTTCTGTTTTGCTGTTGAACTGAAACTTTGAGAGTTTGGTAACCCCCTCAACCATGCGGCGAACCTCCACCCCAAAATGAGTTTCAATTTCATCGGCTGAGACGTCTGTATCTTCTACGACATCGTGCAAAAAACCGGCTGCAATCATAGCGCTGTCTCCTCCTAGACTGCGCAAGATGTTGGCCACTGCTACCGGATGGGCAATGTAGGGCTCACCCGAGGCCCGCATCTGCCCTTTATGCAGCTGGTAGGCAAATTCAAACGCTCGACACACAAGCTGGTTGTTGTCCTTGGGGCGTTCGATAGGAACCTTGGGGTTACTGTCTGGCCGACTGTGTTCCAGAATGCAGGACCTTAACCAGGTCGGTAAGGTACAGTCGTTGGGGAGAACAGGGGCAGCTAAGGTCATGATAGATAAAGAGGGAGGATAAGACTGGAAAGGCCCGGCTATATGAAGCTCGGTGAATATCTGTATCTGTACAGACTAACCGACAAAGAATTTGTGAACTGCAGAGCCCTGGCATCTAGCAATTAAGCAAGATCCACAATCATCTGTCCTATGTAAGAAACTACTCCTGTAATGGGATAGGTCAACCCTTCACGACCTATTTTGCCCAGGATGTCCACATTTTATTTGTAGGTATAGATTAAGAGTATAAATTCTTACAGCTTTAGTCTGACGCTACTGATGGCTGTTGTAGACGATTCACCCTAATTATTAAAACTGGCGAACTCAACAGTGAATTCGCTCTATGTAGTCTGATTTTGCTTCCTTATAGATTAAGCGTCTGGATGCAGAACGGTAAAACACTTATGTAAAAGCTACAGATATAAAACTTGAATTTGAATCGCTTTATTAAAGACTCATCTTATTATGAAAACATGACACTTACTACCGTTGAGGCCTTGCATGGCTATGTAGATCGGCTGAATCAGCTACAGGCGGTTATGGAGCAAGATGATATGGCTAAGCATGCTAATCACTTGCAAAATTTTTTTAACGAGACACTTTGGCCTTTGGTGATTGATTTTGAGCTGACTAAGAATCAGTCACAATGGCGTGCAGCTGTCACTGAGCTTCATCGCCACATGCGCCTTTTAACTGTAGAGGTGAGCTTTGTGCGCTCAGCACGCAATAGCCAGACCCGACAGCAACGCACAGTGCAGATTGAACAGCGCTTAAACCAGCTGCAGGGCTTTACTCAGGCCCTGATTAATCTCTGTGAATAGTGTTTAACTGTAGGCGATGTGTCTAGCCAAAATGGTTGAAGTAGTTCGATTCCTGTGATTTACTCTGTACTTACGTTGTAAATCGTAGTTTTTCCTTGTTGACGGCTACGTCTTTAGAGACCGGGTTAGGAAAATTGTCCGCCCAGGCTCTCTGTCTTTGTATTCATGGAGGGCGATGTTCTGTCCTAAACATCCGCAGGAATCGCTGATAGCAGGTCAGCTGGTTGATGGGTTAAAGGCATCTAGTTGTTCTATCTGCAGCGGGTCATGGATTATGTCTGAAGACTATCAGACATGGCAGTCTAATCAGACAGATTTATCCGTAAGGCTTGATAGTTTGACGGTGCCTATCAACTGTGACATTGATTATCAACCGTCTCGCTATGACACTCGGGCTGGACTATGCCCCAACTGTGGATTTTATTTAGTACGGGCGAGAATTAACCTCAAGCAAATTACTTTTTTTGTCGAGCGCTGCCCTGCTTGCAAAGGGATTTGGTGTGACGATGGTGAGTGGGCTGTATTAACGGAATTGGGACTAAATGCTTACATCCCAGTGCTATTTACGGATGAATGGCAAAGTCATGTGCGGGTTGCTGAAGTTGAATTGCGCGAGCGGACAGCAACGGCGGAGAAGCTAGGGCCAGAGATTGCGGAGAAGCTCTTTGAGTTGGCCACGCTCCTGGAGGGACATCCAAATGGAGATTTTGGAGTGGCCTATCTGATGCGGCGGTTTGAAAAGTGAGGTTTACGCAGAGCTTTTAGCCCATCTCATTATTTAATGGTTTAAGCGTTGTTCTCTGGTGTCTATGGCTCAACCATTGCTGCAGCTTGATAGCTTTTGTGTTGCTTATCCAAAGCAAACAACCTGGGCAGTAGAGAATGTATCCCTTTCCCTTAACTCAGGTGAGATGCTTGGGTTGGTGGGTGAATCTGGCTGTGGTAAGTCAACTTTGGGGCGTGCTGCACTACGATTGCTGCCTGGCGGAAGTCAAACTCAAGGTCGATCACTATTTGAGGGGAAAGACGTATTCGAGTTTTTACCTCAGGAAATTCGTCGCTTTCGAGGTGAGGCCGTATCGCTGGTGTTTCAAGACCCTATGACGCGGTTAGATCCATTGATGACGATTGGGGATCACTGTGTAGAAACCCTGCAGGCCCATCGGTCTGACTTATCTAAACGCGAAGCGAAAGAAATTGCGATCGCAACACTTGAATCCGTCAATATTGCGGCCAATCGCTGGGATCAATATCCCCATGAGTTTAGCGGCGGTATGCGCCAGCGTGTGGCGATTGCTTTGGCGCTGTTGCTCAATCCAAAACTGATTGTGGCAGATGAGCCGACAACGAGTCTGGATGTTACTGTCTCGGCGCAAATTTTAGAGTCGCTTACCCGGCTATGTCGAGAACGAGGGATGGCACTGATCCTCATTTCTCACGACCTGGCGCTGGTGGGGGAGTATTGCGATCTCATCGCGGTCATGTACCAGGGCAAACTGGTGGAGCTAGGGGCAACTGAACAAGTGCTATATCACCCCCAGGCCGACTACACAAAGTCTTTGCTACAGGCCGCCCATCAGCTGCAAGACTACGACGCTGACGATGTAGCCATAGAAGCAACTACGGTTGCTCCGCTGCTAAAAGTACAGGGTTTGGTTAAGCACTATACCCTCGAGCAAGGGTTGCTCTCAAAGCTATTTAACCGAACTCCACCAGAGACCATTAAAGCGGTGGACGGTGTTTCGGTAGATTTGTACCCCGGTGAAGTGTTAGGGCTGGTGGGGGAATCTGGCTGTGGTAAAAGCACGTTTTCGCGCGCACTCATGCAGATTATTCCGCCCACTTCGGGTCGAGTGGAATTTATCGGGCAAAACTTGGTGGGTATGCCACGGAACCAGCTCCAGGCTCAGCGACGCAACTTTCAAATGATCTTCCAAGATCCCCATGCCTGTCTTAATCCCATGATGACCGTAGGACGAGGGATTGCCGATCCGCTGATCATTCACGCTTTAGCCAGTGCAGCTGATGCCAAAGAGCAGGTGCATGCCATGCTAAAGCGCGTTGGGCTCACACCGACCGAGGAGTACTATCAACGTTATCCAGGGGATTTATCTGGGGGGCAGCAGCAGCGGGTGGCGATTGCTCGCGCTCTGATTACTAAGCCAAAGCTGATAATTTGCGACGAGCCAGTGAGTATGCTGGATGCCAGTGTCCAGGCGCAGGTGCTCGAGCTAATGCTCGAGCTTAAGGATGAGCTGGATTTAACCTATTTATTTATTACCCATGATCTGTGGGTAGCTCGATACCTGTGCGATCGCATTGCCGTTATGAACAGTGGCAAAATCGTCGAGTTGGGGCTGACCGAGCAGCTGTTTAGCGCACCACAGCACCCTTATACAAAAACTCTGCTGTCGGCAGCTCCACTGTTAGCCAAGCAGAGCTAGCGGGAGCAACCAAATTAAACCAAATAGCAACAAAAATATGATCAACAAAAAGGACGGTCCAATCAGACCGTCCTTCTCATCAAACCAAGATAGTTTTTTGATGGTTACTCAACAACAATTTTGCCAACCATGCCAGCACCACGATGAGGGGCACAGAAGTAGCTATACTCGCCGGGGTCAGCGAATGTGGAAGAGTAGGACTCACCGGGGGAAAAGGTCAGCTGCTCTTGGGAAAGCTCGTCAGCAACATCTTTGCCGCCAGGAACCTGAGCAGCATCAAAGATAACGTTGTGAGGGGCCATTTTGTTATTAACCCAAGTGACTGTATCGCCAGCTTTAATGGTTAAATTTGCGGGCTCAAACGCAAGCAAACCGGCATCGGAACCCATCTTGACTTGGTGATCAGTAGCGTAGGCAGGGGCTGCATTGAAAACAGTGCCAGCAAAAACCAGAGCAGCTGTCACTAGCAGCGCACCCATGGCTCGCATCGCTCGGTTGATAAAGGTCATAGTGGTTTTCTCAAGGTTGAAGTTGGATGTAGTTAAGAATGCTTAACTACAAGTGCATAATTATTTTAGAATGCCTGCCGTCTCCGTAGGCAAATAAACCAAAAATAAAGCGTCATTAAGTCTTTCTGGTTTGTCATTTACGGAAATAAATCAACGCTCAGAGACCTGTAAAACTGGCGATTTCCCCAACCTTGTTCAAATGCATCAATAGGTTTGACCTACCGAATGTTCTAGTGCAGAGCCGCCGCCATCAAACCCTAATGCCACTAAATTTGATGAGACGGACTTTACAATCCTTCATCTCTGACTCGCTGTCATTTGACCTGAGCCAAAAAAACTAGAGACGATGATTTATGGTCAAATTTTCAGCCTAAAGCTGAAATTGTTGGCTTTTAGACTGTGATTTTTTGAGAGGAGTATTCGATGAAGTCTATTTTGGCTACTGTTGTAGCGTTCGTGGCTGGTGCGCTGTTCTTAGTTGCGTCTCCTGCTATGGCGGCTGATGCTGGCGCTGGCGCTCAGGTATTTTCTGCTAACTGTGCAGCTTGTCATATCGGTGGTGGCAACGCTGTTAACCCTGCCAAGACCCTAAAGAAGGATGATTTAGTTGCCTATGGCAAAGATACTGCCGAGGCCATTGTTTATCAAGTAACCAATGGTAATGGTGGCATGCCTGCTTTTAGTGGACGTTTGACGCCTGAGCAAATCGAAAATGTGGCGGCTTATGTGTTGTCTCAAGCTGATAACGGTTGGTAACTGTCCACCGCGTCTACGTAGCCTAGTGCTTTTATAGGACTAGGGTGATAAATCTATAAAACCTGCTTTTAGGGGGATTCTCCCCCCTGGGAGCAGGTTTTTATATTAGGTAACGTATTCAGAAGGTTTAAAAAAATCTCAAGAAGTCCGACAGATGTGCTGCACCTGTGTAAAAAATATTACTTGGCCAACTACTGGTCATGGATAATACATGACTAATACTGAACAAACGTTAAAGGTGTCTATGCTGGCTTTGCCTATTGAAATTTTGATTCTTCCTGCGATCGCAGGTGGTGGAGCCCAGTGGGTTCCTTGGTAAGTGCAAAACGACTGGCAGCATTTATCAGACAGTCAGCAGCTCTAATTTGTCTGCTTGGAATGGGCGGATGTCAGGTCGCAACACAGCCTCCCCCCGCTGCCGGTAGACAAACGTTAGCAAGTTCCCGCTCTGTAATTGTTCAGCTATTTGAATGGCGTTGGTCAGATGTTGCTCAAGAATGTGAAACCTGGTTAGGCCCCTATGGATATGGAGCTGTACAGATTTCTCCACCCCATGAGCATCGAGTTATCGCTCAAGAGCCCAATCCGTTTCCATGGCATCAGCGATACCAGCCAGTGAGTTATGAGCTAGTGAGCCGCAGTGGCGACCGCTCTGAGTTAGCTGATATGGTCAGCCGCTGTCATAACGCTGGTGTTAAAGTCTATGCCGATGTAGTGATTAATCACATGGCCAGTGATGGAGCGGGTCAGGGAAGCGGCGGTAGCGATTTTGATACCACCCAGTTTTTGTATGATGGGGTGCCCTATACAAAAGCCAATTTTAATGACCCCTGTGCCATTGAGTTTCGTGACTATGCTGACAACCTTGCTCAAGTACAAAGCTGTCAGCTAGACGGACGTCAAGATTTAGATACGGGCAGTGAGAAAGTTCAAGCTGCGATCGCAGCTGCCATGAATGAGCTGTTGGATTTGGGTGTGGCTGGATTTCGCATTGATGCTGCCAAGTATGTGCCACCGCCGCATATTGCCAAAATCTTGCGTCGTTTGCGGCCCCTAAAAGCCCGGTTTAATACTGATGGGGAGCGACCGTTTATCTAACAAGATGTGGCCAGTGCGGCCCATAGTTCTATTCAACCCAGTGACTATTTTAGTAACGGTGCAGTCACTGAGTTTCGCTATGGTCGAAATTTGGGTGAACAGGTGCTCTACGGCGAGCTAAAAAATCTGGTGCTGTTTGGTGAAGCTTGGGGCCTAATGCCTAGCCATAAAGCCGTTGTGTTTACAGATAACCACATCACTCAGCGGAGTCGCGATCGCAACATTGTTACCTTCTATGCCCCAGCAGATGGTGGCGCCAGCTATCGTCTAGCCAATATATTTATGCTGGCTTGGCCCTACGGCACTCCTAAGATTATGTCCAGCTATGACTGGCCACAAGAGCAGGGCAATTTGAACGGCCCTCCCGCTGATAGCCAAGGCCAAACACTTCCCGTTAGCTGTGGGGATGGTTGGGTGTGTGAACACCGCTGGTCTGAAATCGCCCACATGGTGGAGTTTCGCAACGTCACCCAGGGAACCTCCACCGTTGACCATTGGTGGGATAACGGCAGTAATCAAATTGCATTTGCTAGGGGGAACAGAGGATTTGTCATCATCAATCAGGAATCTACTGTCCTCAGCAAAACACTCATGACTGGACTGCCAGTGGGAAGCTACTGCAATGTATTATCTCAAAAATCTTCTGATGTGCCGACCGATGTTTTCACCAACTGTGATACCCCAATCGTAGTCGATGCAGATGGTAACGCTACCTTTAATGTAGCTCCTCAACAGGCTGTTGCTCTGCATATCAAAGCGCGGCTCTGAGACTCATTTCAAGCCTTATCTTACGCTCAGAAAGCGTTGAAAACCCGACCCCGAATGTACGGTTTTCAATTAAGTTTTTTCTCTAATTCCATTGATACGCTAGTGCTAAGGACGTATCTGATAAGGAACCTTAGCCCATGCCCGTCAATAAAGATCCGCGCCCACCGCGTTCCAGACAAGTTGGTAATCTGCTCTTTTTGCTAGGGGCAATTCTACTAACAGTCAATCTTTTTCTTCCCATTCAGCGCACGCCCCGTACTCCCTACAGTATGTTTATTCATCAGGTGCAGGAGCATGAGGTTGTTAAGGCGTCGGTGGGTCAAAATGAAATTCGCTATCAAGTAAAAGACGATTTAGGAGAATCTGGGGCAGTTTACTCTACTACGCCAATTTTTGACCTCAAGCTACCCGATTTATTAGAGGCAAATGGTGTAGAGTTTGCTGCCATGCCGCCCCCTCAAAATCAATGGATTGGTAGCTTGTTAAGCTGGGTCATTCCTCCCCTCATCTTTATCGCCGTATGGCGCTTTTTCTTGGCCCGAGGAGGTGGTCCTCAGGGCGCACTTTCCATCGGTAAGAGTAAAGCCAAAGTGTATGTAGAAGACGAAGCAACCAAAATTACCTTTGAGGATGTTGCGGGGGTAGAAGAGGCTAAAACTGAGTTAATAGAAATCGTTGACTTTCTCAAAACTCCAAAGCGGTTTACCGAAATTGGAGCAAAAATTCCCAAAGGCGTTCTATTGGTAGGCCCGCCGGGAACCGGTAAGACATTGTTGGCTAAAGCAGTTGCTGGTGAGGCAGGGGTACCCTTCTTTAGTATTTCTGGCTCTGAATTTATTGAGTTGTTTGTCGGTGTGGGCTCTTCACGGGTACGAGATTTATTTGAGCAGGCTAAGAAACAGGCCCCATGTATTGTGTTTATCGATGAACTAGATGCCATTGGTAAGTCTCGTGCGTCGGGTGGCTTCTATGGCGGTAATGATGAACGAGAGCAAACCCTAAATCAGCTGCTCACTGAAATGGATGGCTTTGGTGCTGACGATAACACCATTATTGTCTTGGCCGCGACCAACCGCCCTGAGACATTGGACCTTGCTTTGCTTCGTCCTGGTCTGTTTGACCGTCAGGTTTTAGTTGAACGTCCTGACCTTAATGGGCGCGAGGCTATCCTCAAGATTCATGCTCAAGAAGTAAAACTGGGCGACGATGTTGATCTCAATGCCATTGCTACGCGCACCCCTGGATTTGCTGGTGCGGACCTTGCCAACCTGGTGAATGAAGCGGCATTGCTGGCTGCTCGTAACAATCGTCAGGCAGTTATTCAAGCCGACTTTGCTGAAGCGATTGAGCGTGTAGTAGCCGGTCTAGAGAAAAAGAGCCGTGTGCTCAACGATAAGGAAAAAAAAATTGTCGCTTATCACGAAGTTGGCCATGCCATGGTCGGTGCGCTTATGGAAGGGGGAGGACAGGTAGAAAAAATCTCTATCATTCCACGGGGAATGGCTGCACTAGGCTATACCCTGCAGCTACCGACAGAAGATCGATTTTTGCGGAGTGCTGAGGAGTTAAAAGGGCAAATTGCCACATTGCTCGGTGGCCGCTCTGCGGAAGAAGTGGTTTTTGGCTCGATTACAACCGGTGCCGCCAATGACCTGCAGCGAGCTACAGAAGTGGCGGAGCAAATGGTCACGACCTATGGCATGAGTGATGTATTGGGGCCCTTAGCCTATGACAAAGGTCAGCAAAACTCTTTCTTAGACAGCGGTATGCCTAATGCCCGTCGCAACATGAGTGAAGAAACAGCACGGGCCATAGATGCTGAGGTCAAGGGGTTAGTCGAATCGGCCCACGAACAAGCGCTGACTATTCTTCGCAGTAATCGAGATCTGCTGGAGTCTATTTCTCAGCAGTTGCTCAAGGAAGAAGTCATCGAAGGTAAGGACCTGCGAGCCATGTTGGCACGGGTAAAACCGTTAGTCACTGCATAGCTCTTTCCTTAGATTTTTTCTCTTTGTCAGAGGTACACAGCTAAGGTTGGCCCTGGATAGCTATCCAGGGCTTTTTATTTTGATTGGGGTTGGTTTTATCCAGCTGAGCAATAGGCCAGTAATTTACTAGCTTTGGCGAATTGAAGCGGCTTGAGCTAGCAGTGACTCAGCAAATGCAATCCCTTCTTGATGGGAGCGTCCACCTGCTAACTGGGCAAGTTCTTCACGACGGGCCGTTTCATCTAGCCCGGTGACTCGGACCACCGTGCGTTCATCTGCTTTCTTTTTGCCGTTAGTAACAACCTGCTTGTCAACATGAAAATGGGCATCGGCCATCGCAGCGACCAAAGGCTGGTGGGTGACACAGAGAACCTGGCGATTTTGACTGAGCTGGTAAAGCTTTTCGGCAATTGTCTGAGCCACCCGCCCTGATACGCCTACGTCGATTTCATCAAAAATAAGAGTGCCAATGGGATCTACCTTGGTAAAACAGGCCTTAAATGCTAGTAAAAAACGGCTCATTTCGCCGCCAGAAGCCACTTCTGTCAGGGGCTGTAGTGGCTCACCAGGATTGGGACTAAAGAGAAACTCGACCACATCAGCTCCATTAGCCTGAGGGGGAATTGAGCGTAAATCAGCTTTGAACTTGACGCGTTCCATCGCCAGTGGTTTGAGTTCTTCGACTAGCTGTGACTCTAGACGTTTAGCCGCTTTCTTCCTAAGTTTTGTCAGCTTAGTGCATTCAGCCTCTAGCCTCGTTTCTGTCTCTTCGTGAGCTGCTTCTAGAGCTTCAATAGACTGCCCATCGCCATTCAGTGCATCAAGGGCTACCTGTATTTCTTGGTAGTACTCAATTAGCTCAGGCAAATCGCGACCGTATTTGCGACAAAGCTGTTTTAGATAGCTCATACGGGCGTCTACATCAGCGAGACGGGCCGGGTCTGTTTCCAGATTGTCGCCATAGGTATTTATCTGGCGACCGGCTTCTTCGACTTGCGCTAGAGCATCGCTGACAAGATCCAGTACGGGTGTGACTTGTTCATCAAAGCGCTGCATCGAGCTAAGCAGCTGTTCTACTCGTCCGAGTAAATCGGAGCAGCTATCAAAGCTGCTGTCACTTTCATAGAGAATCTGGTAAGCATCGTAGCTCTGTTTTTGTAATTCCACGCTGTGGCTGAGTCTTTGATGCTCTTGCTTTAAGCGGTCTAGTTCATCTGGATCTTGCAGGTCGGCTCCGTTGAGGTCTTGGGCGTGATATTCAAACAGATCTAGCTGCTGTTGACGCTGTTGTTCAGCCCGACGACGGCGGTCTAAAGCCTGCTTAGCATCGACGGCAGCCGCATATGCCTGAGTAACTACCTGACGCTGCTGTAGCTGTTGGCTACCAGAAAAGCTATCTAACCAATCACGCTGAGCGTCAAGAGAGCCAAGCTGGACGGTTTGCCCTTGGGCCGTAATTTCCACCAACAGACGGCGCAGTTCTTCAAGCTGGTTTTTTTTAACAACGACATCGTTGAGACGACTGCGGCTGCGAACGCTGCCTCGCCCTGTGGTTAGTTCTCTAGTGCAGCGTAAACCATCGCCATTAAGCGGTATGTCGTTAGCAGAGAGCCATTCTTCCACTGGAGGAGAAGCGTGGAATGTGGCTTCGATTAATGCTTTTTTTTCACCTGTACGAACCAGGCGACCGCTGGCTTTGCCCCCTAGTACCGTATCGATAGCATCAAGGATGATAGATTTACCTGCACCTGTTTCTCCAGTAAGGACATTGAGGCCAGGCTGTAGCGATAGCTCTAGCTGATCGATCAGAGTAAAGTTGTCAATTTTTAGGGAGGTTAGCACGGCCATTGCCTCCTAAGTAAGCGATATGACAAAACGTGACGACTAAACCAGATCACAGTATAAGACAGCTCAGCAACGGCACTGCTCGGCCAGCGAGCTAACTAATTTTACTGTGGATTTTTTACCGTGAAAATTAAGTGAGTTGTTGACTCAGCGTTAACTCCGTGTAGAGGGCTGGATCTGTTCTGGAAAAAATCTACGTTTGTATAGAGGTCATACTTAATTAACTAAGTTAATTTCTTTAAAGGTGTGGCACATACCTTCGGTTTCTTCGACTGTTGTTTGTTTACAGAGCAAATTATCCTGACATTAGCTGTAGTTGATGAGGATATGGGAAACAACTTGTTACAATAGTTAACAAAGTAGAAAATCTATTGACACCGAGTTTAAAAGTGTCAGTGGATAGGCTGCTCGGAGCAGTCGTGCCGATTGAAAAGTCTAAAAGTAAGGGATATAGCCTATGCATGCTGTGTCAACGTCCACTAACTTTAATCATCGTCTGGTATCTCCAGTGAAGTCTGTGGATGAGCTGCTGGTCTATGATCCAGTTGCGATAGCACTTTACTACCGCTCTCGTACACTGCAGATTTTTCTGCGACTTATAGAGCTAGTTTTGACGTTTCTCGGATTTGGTTTAGGTCTCCTCTGGGATCGTCAAACCGGCAGCCAAATCAAAAATGAGTCAAAACGGGCGATTCAACTGCGGGAAGTACTGACTAAGCTTGGACCCGCCTATATCAAAATTGGTCAAGCGCTTTCAACACGCCCTGACTTGGTGCCTCCTGCTTTCATGGAAGAACTGGTCAAGCTGCAGGATCAGATTCCACCATTTCCCAACGAAATCGCCTTCCGGCTAATCAAAGAAGATTTAGGACAGTCTCCGACTGAAATATACGCAGAGATTTCCCAAAATCCTGTGGCGGCGGCATCCCTTGGGCAGGTATACAAAGGAAAGCTCAAAACGGGCGAGGATGTAGCCATTAAGGTTCAGCGCCCCGGTCTAACCGTACAAATTACCCGTGATATTTATCTGCTGCGTCGACTCGCTCAGTGGGCGTGCAACAACCTAAGCGTGGTGCGTAGTGACTTGGTCAGCATCATGGATGAGTTTGGCACCCGTATCTTTGAGGAAATGGACTACACCCATGAGGGGGAAAACGCTCAGCGCTTTGAAACTCTCTATGGATACATTCCAGACATCATTGTGCCTAAGATTTACACGTCGCTAACGGCCCGTCGAGTGCTGACTATGGAGTGGATCAATGGCACTAAGCTGACTGAACCAGATGTTCTAGAAGCCAAGGGGTTAAAGGCTACCGAAATTGTTGAAATTGGTGTGCAGTGCTCACTCAGACAGCTTTTAGAACATGGGTTTTTCCATGCTGATCCCCACCCCGGTAATTTACTGGTAACCGATGAAGGCAAGCTGGCCTACCTTGACTTTGGCATGATGTGTACTGTGGAAGCCTATCAGCGATACGGTCTGATAGAAGCCATCGTCCATATGGTTAATCGTGACTTTGAAGGTTTAGCCAACGACTATGTCAAGCTGGAGTTTTTGACGTCCGAAACGGACCTTTCGCCAATTGTTCCGGCATTAGCTACAGTTTTTAATAATGCCTTGGGCGCATCGGTAGCTGAGTTAAATCTCAAAAGTATTACCGATGAATTTTCTTCTCTGATGTACGAGTATCCATTCCGGGTTCCCGCCTACTACGCCTTGATTATTCGTTCCCTTGTAACTCTAGACGGTATCGCCATCAGTGTTGATCCCAACTTTAAGGTGCTGAGTAAGGCTTATCCCTATGTTGCCAAGCGTTTACTGACAGATCCTTCTCCCGAATTACGTCAGTCTTTACAGGAACTGTTGTTTAAGGACGGTGATTTCCGGTGGAATCGTTTGGAAAATCTTTTGCGTAATGCTCGCTCTAGTGAAGACTACGATTTAGAAAAGGTTTTGCAGCAAACTATCGATTATCTCTTTTCCGAACGCGGTGACTATATTCGTGATCACCTTGCTGATGAGCTTGCAAAGAGTCTAGATCATCTTGGCTATAGCTTGGTACAACGGCTACAAACCGCTGTTAATAACGAATTAGTCAGGAATCAGCCAGCTGTAGGGTCGACGACATCGCCATCCAGCAAGGACTGGGAGCATATCAGCCGTATCTTGGGTCTGCTTGGAGAAACCAAAGGCGTAAATGGTGGAACGGTCGTTAAGTTTGTACCACAGGTGCTATCTAAACCTGAGACTCGTAAGATGGGTCAACGTGTGGCTCGCAGTCTAGCCCAACGGGCTGCTGCTAGACTGCTGCGCACCATCTTTCTAACTACATCTGGTGATGCAGCCGTCCCTCAGATAGCTATCAATACTTCACTGCTGTCTGCTCAAAAGTCAGCTTAAAAAATCGATAAGCCCAATCACTCTGGCAAGAGGGAGCTTCGCCTTCTGTGACTAGGGTGATTGGGTTTCGTTATGTCGTTCAAGCTCCTCTTGCTCTAGCCGTAGCTTTTTCTCAAGTGCCTGAATCTCATCACGTCGGGCTGCAGTTTCTAACGCACGGCGGCGAATTTCTTGACTTTGTAATGTCAAAGATTGACGCCATTGTTCAGCCCTTTCTACTTCTTGATGGAAAAACTGGGGGGTCACACCCTGGGTTAAAAATTGAGATACTAAATCTAAAATCCAATCCGTTGCTTCTTGGATTTTCACCACCTGATTGGATTCGTCTAGCTCAACTAGAACCAGGGCGCCCTCATTAAAGGTTACGGGAAGCGTTGATAAGACCTCTTGATCGCCAATAGATAATTCCCATAGATAGTCTTCGAGCTGACGTGCTAAAAACTGTAAGACGAGAGCGCCCTCAGAGGTTGTGTGGCAAACCTTGGCCAAGTGCTGCATGATTGAATAAGCAAACGGCTAAAACCTAGTATACCCTTACCCCCTACGCCGTTTATCTGCTCTGTCGGGGAGGTTCGTCAAGATTTCGCACCTATCTTGTATAAATTGACACAAACCAGATGCTGCTTTGCACTCAACATCACCTGGGGTATGTCAGTGAAATGTCTTCAGGTTTGGGTTTAGCAATGCTGCTCTTGATAAAGGGGCAATTTTCTAAAAACTGCTGTCAACCTAGTTAAGTGAGATTTAAATTTCATCAAAAAAGTCTTTGCGCTCCGGATACTTTTTGCTATGACTCACGTCTGATACATAGTGCACTACTGCAGACGCTTTGTTTAGAAGTGATTTGTCTGTTTTACTGGTTATCCCAAAGGCCTCTGGTTGAGGTACTTTAACAGACATTGCAGGCCCTGTTAGATATTCGTTTCCAGGGTTTATGGTACTGGTAGATTAGAGCCTATACGTTATGTCCCTTCATCACGCTCAACCTCATAAAAGTGGTGCTTCTGATGACTATGAGCCTTTGGCGAGTTCTCTGCGGCAGATTGAGGACAATTCCCAGGTAATGTCGGCTAGGCAGGTTACTACCTCGGCTTTCTATGATGAGGAAGCGCGTTTTGAATTGTTGAGTGCCTATGTGGACGATGAGGTAACCGCCGAGGAAAGAAAGCTTGTGGCGCAGTGGTTAACAGATGACCCGGTTACTCAACAAATGTATCAACGACTGCTGATGCTTCGTCAGGCTATTCGCATAGCCCCAGTTCCGGCTCAGCCGCCAGTACAAGTACCGACTCTACACCGTCAGTCTTGGCAGCGGTTGTCCTCATGGTCGCTGCATCAGACTTTGATGTGTGCTGTTGCGATCGCACTTATTGTCAGTCTTAGTCATCTAGGGATGGCGGGCGGACGTCACCAGCTACAAGAGGCATGGCAGCTGATCAAGTCCATCCCCCAAGAAGCTTTATTAGAAGTGGCATCGACGGTCCATGATTCTGTGACCGAATACAGTAGGTAGGCATGGCTAAGTGAGCGTTAGCTACTCATCCAGCTCTCGGCAAATGCAAAAAACGGAGGTGAATCCGTGTAAAAAGGTTGTTTTGCCCACAGGACCAATCTCACCATTGCAGAAAAATCCCCCCAGTGGGACTGGTCCTAGCTGGTGCGTAAATTGCTCAGTATCACAGTTAGGGACATCAAACAGGCTCGTTCCTCGACCATTACAGGCAAACAGCAAGGCTCCAGGCGGAGCTATACGATCCTGGTTGTCTAATCGATAGGCTTTAAGCAGAGCTTCGAGATCCTCTTGGGCCGTGTGGGCATCGCGTAGATGGAACCGAATCCGCTGGCCAGGTCGGATACGGTCAGCAATTGCGATCGCACCAACTTTAGGATCTACCCCCACAAGATTACGAATTAAAAAATCACCCTGCTCCAACGTTTGCTTAAAACTACTTTGAGCTAAACCGATAAACAATGACTCCTGGGCAAGCTGTCGATCAGTTTCATCTAGATCCTGAAACAGCTCCTGCAGTGCTTCGAGGGGCGTTTGGGTATCAGCTTCATCTGCCGACGCTTGGGCCACTACTTTAGTAACCACATTGCGATCTCCTTCTACAACCCGAAATGTGGGGCCGATGGGACGACAGCCCTGGGCCACAATTGCATCGATCACAATGTTGCCCGACAGAGCTACGCCAATCACGCCCTGGCGATAGAGCTGTTGTCCACAAAAAAGGCCACAGCTCCGACTAATGCTTTCGATCCCAGCGAGTCCTCCCACCTTAACTGAGTCTGGATAGGCAAAATCCAACCCCTGTAGCAGGTCATTCATCCCTGAGGCAAACGGATCGGCCATCAAAAGGAAATGGGGCTGCTCTGCAGGGGACACACCAACGATTTCTGTCCATTCACTAGGCGGACTATCGAGATCAGGCAGTTCATCAATAGACAGATGAAAACCCTGGATATTGACATCAGGCAAATAGGCAACGGTCAAACTGATACCGGCTGTCTCCTCAACCTCAATTAATTGACCTGCGCTAGTTCTCCCAATCACACCGCCGCCACTACAGCCAATTATGTGGGCTCCACCTAAAGGGCCTTTCAGCAACGGCAATACACGAGAGTACTCGCTAGCAAACGCTGATGAAATAAAGATGATTGCTAGGTTAGGTGCTGTTTCTAGCTGAGTTAATACCCGCTCAATCACCTCTCGCAGTGCTAACTCAAGTGAAGGATGGGTAGAGACGGCACTGGCCCATTTCATAGCGTTTGATGGCGATGCTTGTAAACTCAATACTCTGCAAGATAAATGAATAGTTACAGCCTGGCTTTATGCATTTTGATAGCAGACCCTGCATTCTGTCTGTCTAGGTCTATCATTGCTTGCTGAGCCGGGGGTTGCTTGCTCTAAAGGAATCCCTCTCTCAACGGCTTTAAAGCATACTCTGGCCTAGGGGCGGTTCCACCAATTACAAAATGCTTCTTTAGATACAACTAGTTTTTAACAACCAAAGCTACCATAGAATGGTAGACCACCCTCAAGGCTATGCTACTTCTCGTGGGAAACTCTAAGTAGGCCACCTGAAGCTGCTAAGGCACACTTTCAGAACAAATTCTTTCTTTGTTGAAAGTCAAGGTAAATAACTAAAAAGCTATGAGCGATATTCAAGAGAAAATTTCTGAAGAAATCAAGTCAGCCCGCGATGTCTGCAGCACTGATGGCAGTAATTCTGAAAACTGTGCCGCAGCTTGGGATGCCGTAGAGGAACTTCAGGCTGAAGCTTCTCATCAGCGTGAGGCTGAGAAACCCAAGACAAACTTTGAAACCTACTGTGACGAAAATCCCGAGGCAGATGAGTGCCGCATTTACGAAGATTAGGCTGTTGGTTTAATTGTAGTAAGGCTACTTTTCTGCTCTCAAGCTGAAGAAAAGTAGGCGTCGATAATTACATAGGGCCGGGCTCTTTGCTTCTCAAGGGCTCGGCCCTCATTGTGCCAGTAATTGCTTCTTTGCTGGTGACACTACGATGTTAATCTAGATGGCGTTTTTAGTGCGCTTTTCCAGTACATGCCAAGTCCCGCAGTTCTACAGTCATTGATTTGGACAGACTATCGTCTGGCTGTAGTGTTCACAGTTTTATGGCCGTTAGTACTCCTGATCTGGGCTTTGATCGCTCGAGCTGAAGTGCTGCAACAGCTGTTAGTAATCTATTGGAAGGTTTCTAGCCTTTTGGCGATTACCGTTTATCTAATGATTGCGGGATTACCCTTTAGTTTTTTAACCGCTGTGATGGCGCGGGTGCTCATGCCTGTTTCCCTCTGGTTCTGGGCCGATCTCAATGAGGAAATCCGGGAGCAACCCTTCTCTTGGTTAAAGCTTGTGTTTACTGCGTGGCGTTGGGGTATGACATTTTACTGTGGCCTAGGCGTGCTCTTTCAACTGCCGTTTTTACGATGTGGTTTTTCTAGAGTGGCATTTGCTGGTGACAGCTGTCAGGTGTGGCTAGAGGCGCCGAGATTATTTAAGCAGATTTTTCATGCAGGGTTTACACCTGGATTCTTGGGTTTTTGGGCAATTTTAGCCTTGGTTATCTATATACTGACTTTGAGCTATTTTATCTTTGGAAAACTTGGGCGTCAGGGACGATCCGCTCTCAATCAGTAGACCATGGCACTTTCGATTGAAAAACAGCTTGAGCAGTACACACTTCAGCATCCTAAAGAGGTTTTGCTGGTCAGTATCGACGTTAACGGAGAGCCGGATGAAATTTTGATATTTCGAGGGTTCTCTAGTTCTTTGGTGCGACCAACTTCACCAGATCCAGATGTCCCGGTGATGCCTGATGATGCATCGATTACTGCAATTGACCGATTAGCGGGCCCCTATCAGCCTGATGATCTTCATTATTTAGAGCGACAGCTTTCCTGGGCGGAGTTTTCTCAACGGTTATCCCCTAACTAATCGTTTAGGGGATAACCGTTACGTTCAAGACCTGTCACAATAGATACAAGCTGCGCTCTGCTGGGCTGTTGTCCTTGCACCAACGGGCTCTGCGTGTGGCTAACTGCTTCAGTCGCTTAGAACCGCAATTTCTTTCTGTTATGCATCAAACGCAAGATTTACATGTGGTTGAAACTCGGCCACTGTTCAGTCCCGCTCTGCTCCATGCAGAACTGCCTCTTACTCAATCAGCTGCGGCTCTGGTGGCTGAGACTCGCGATCGCATCCGTAATATTCTCTACAACGAAGATCGTCGTCTGTTGGTGATTGTAGGCCCTTGCTCTGTGCATGATGTGGCGGCCGCTCACGATTATGGTCAACGGCTGGTCAAACTTCGCAATGAGCTAGCCGATCGCCTAGAGATCGTAATGCGAGTTTACTTTGAAAAACCCCGCACCAATATCGGTTGGAAAGGGTTGATCAATGACCCACATCTAGATGGCAGCTACGACATTAATCAAGGGCTTAGACTGGCACGTCAGCTGCTAATTGATTTAGCGGAAATGGGATTGCCAGCAGCAACAGAGCTACTAGACCCCATCACTCCCCAATACATTGCCGATGTTATCTCCTGGACGGCTATTGGAGCCCGGACTACCGAAAGTCAAACCCATCGCGAAATGGCATCCGGTTTATCTATGCCGATTGGGTTTAAAAATAATACTGACGGCAGTTTGCAGGCAGCAACCAATGCCATGATGGCCGCTAGCCGTGCCCATCATTTTCTAGGTATCAACCATAGTGGTTTAGCTAGTATTGTGGCGACCACAGGGAATCCAGACGGGCATTTGGTACTGCGCGGTGGTAAAAATGGGCCTAATTATGATGTCCAAAACGTTGAACAGGCTGTTGAGCAGCTAGCAAAGTCAGGCCTCAACCCTCGCCTAATGGTGGACTGTAGTCATGCCAATGCCAATAAGCAACATCAGCAGCAAACTTCTGTGTTGGCAAGTGTGGCGGAACAGCTAAAAACAGGTTCTCGCAACATTTTGGGCGTGATGATTGAGAGTCATATTAAAGCCGGTCGCCAGCCGATTCCTAAAAATTTGGATGACTTAGTATATGGTCAGAGCATTACTGATGCTTGTGTTGATTTTGAAACAACTCAAACCATGCTGAAACAGCTGGCATCTGCGGTTGAACCCCACTTATCCCCCATGCCTCGCTAAAACAGCGGAATACTAACATTGACGCTAGCTCCATAAATCGTGTCATCAAAATCAACAGTCGATAGTGATGAGCGACCAAATCGTACACCAGTGAATAAACTGATTCGAGTCGTGCTAGATAAGTCGTGGCTTACCTGTGCCAGTATCTGATGATAGGTATCATGGCGCGGTATTTCAGTGTAATCGTCCAGAAATAGCTGATAGAGTAGGCTAACTCTGGTTTGTGGGTCAAATCCGTAGTTAAGAGAGCCAGTCGCAATCTGAGTAAAACGGCTAAATGTTTTGGGATCGCTAACGCTCAGACGAGCTTGATAGTAGGTATCAAGCCAGATGCGGTTACTGAGAATATCGCGCCGACTGAGCAGTAGCTCGACATAGTTGGCGGTAAAAAATGAGTCACGACCAGGAGTGATGAGATCTTGATATCGCCAGTTCAGCTGCCCATAGCTGCTCCTGCCTAGACGCTGACGAATACCAGCTTGAAACTGCAGTTCATTGTAATCAACAATGGCTAGGTCTTCGTATCGAGCTATGTTGGCTTCAGCACTTAGTACCAGATTGGTTCTATCAGAGAGCTTGGGGAAAGCAAAAACACCCACGCCTGTTTGATAAATACGATCATCAATAGGGTTGTTGGTGCGGAATAGATTATTTCCTCCATAGACGTTAGCCCGTCCGGTGAGAAAGACAGTGGTCTGACGAGTTGGCTCTGGCTCTACTTCAAGGGGTACGTCTTCTGTAGGACGAATACGAAGTACGCCTAGCTCGCTGTCAAGGCCAACAGGTTGCGATCGCAACCGTAAGATTCCTAGTTCATCATCAATGAGAACCTCTGAATCATCGACATCTGTCTGCTGCCGAACTGGTCTCTGTTCTTCATCATCCACATTTGAGCCAATTACATTACTGCCATACTCATTGGCTATTGTGGATTCTGTTTCTAGATGTTCACACAGACATAACTCTGCGGAATCTTTTTTAAATTTCTCGTCAGATATGTCCGATATCAAGGGGGATTCAAAAACTCTCAGAACCTCAGCTTCAATAGGCACACTGTCTGAGCTTTCTATCCAACTACCAGACTGGTTTAGAGAGGAAGCCATACTGAGCACCTGGTGCTCGGCACTAGCTCGGTCGGCGACGCTTTTTATCGATGATATTTCTTGAGCGTATGTGCCCTGTCCTAACGCTCCCCAGCTTCCTAGGCACACTATTAATAGCCGTATGCTCATCAATGGCCTAGAAAACAGCCCCATCATGTATCAATATTCCATCGCTAGTAGTATTAGCCCACTGATTCCGTTTGCAATCATCACAGCTAAGAGACCAAGCTTGCTAATGCTACCCCCAGGAAAGCGCACGGATTTATTAGACGATAGTTCACAAGAACCACTTCCATAATTGGTATGGGTCTAAACACTTAAGCCAGTCTTCCCAATCCTTAAAATATTCTTCCAAGACACAAGGAAATACTGGATGATCAGGACAAACCCTCTTCAAATTATAAAAATCCTGCTTTTCTGTAAGGAAATAGTAAACATCGCTATGGCAATGATGCTGGAAAGTTAGGTAGTATTACTGGTGGAGCAAAGTGAATACTTCTGCTCAGTGCATTTGCCCAGTACTTCTGCCCATCAGGCACTGCTTTACTATGTGCAAAGTTTCTGCTCGCTGGTATTCACTTTTACTGGGTGCTGCGTTTATCTTTGGTTCTCCTGTTGCCGCACTAGCGCAGACTTCTCTTACCTGGGCGAAAGTTGAGCGGTTACGCAATCGTGTGCATCTTATTCCTCGCAACAGTGGCGCACGGTTAGCCAGAGTTGCTGATGTCATGAGTATCGGAGATTCTCTGCGAACATCCTCTTCATCTCGTGCCGAGTTACGATTTAATGATGGTTCATTAGCCAGAGTCGGTGAGCAAGCTACATTTCGGTTTACGCCAAATACTCGCAACTTTCAGCTTTCTAACGGTACTGTCCTACTCCTTATTCCTCCTGGGCGTGGCCGCACCACAATACAAACACCAAACGCTGTTACTGGAATCCAGGGTTCCGCACTGTTTGTTAGGGCTGGTTGTTTAACAGATCTGACGGCTGACGGATATTGCGACTCTCCTGTGACTTTAGTGGGTGCGCTAACCAACAACCCAGCGGGAGCAATGATGGCTTACAACCATAGCGGCTCGGAGCAGCAGCCCCTTTATGCTGGTGAAATGGTAGTCATCGAAAACGACGTGATTACTCAACTCCACGAATTTGATTTAAGAACCTTCTATGAAACTAGCGGTCTTGTGGAAGGGTTACAGCTCGATAGCCCAACGCCTCCGGAAAATCTATCAGAAGATTTAAGAGGTGTATGGCAAGAAATTCAGGATGCTCTTGAATTACAGGGGGATTTTGATGATAGCGACTCAAGCCAAGAAGTGGTGATAAACCCTGGCTTTATTTCTTCCGTGGTTGAGGCTTCTTCTTCTGAGGATGCATCAACAGCATCAGCCTTTGCTGGATTTCCCAGTTTTGAATCATCCCCAGCAGCGTTTTTCCATACACCTGACGAGCCAGTCGCAACAGCGCGTCCCAATACTACTACCGAGAGTTCGGGTAGTGAAATTCGTGAGGCTAGCCCGATTGCACCCATCACTAGCGCTCAGATTGGAGATGTATTAGATGCACCCACTAACCAGCAGCCAGCGGAGCTGCCGGTCAATCAAGCACCAAGTGTTCCCTCCTTGCAGCCTGAACCAGTTGCCTCTCCTGGTCTTGCTCCTATTGTTACTGAAACCCCGTCGCCAGTTGCGGAACCTATTCAACCAGAGGTTCCCATTGCCCCTGAAACTCCTGCCCCAGCTGTAGAGCAGCCGACTCCAGTCGTACCGGTTGTCCAAGAACCTGTCGTCACGGCACCACCGGTAGTTGCCCAACCTGAGCCTGTTGCTGTAGACCCCCCAACTGTCCCAGAGGCGGATCAAATTCCGGAGCGTCAGCCTGTGCCTGAGGGCTCATTTGATTGGGACCAACAACCAGAGGGTGCTAACAATCCTGAGGTGGTTGTGCCAGAGGATAATAACTAAGTTCCATAGATTTGTTTAGAGCCCATAAGAGCTAGTTGCTACGGCTTAGAAACTGGCTCTTATGGGGTATTTGAAACCCAATCGCTTTAGGTAGCAAATTTATTTATTCTGATTTGTATGTGTAATTGTCGTCGTCGCTGCTGTTTTGACTATCCTGATTAGAATCTAGGGCGGTAGTCGCATCTGGGGGTTTATAACTTTTATCCCAGTCTGTTGGCAGAATTATAGTCGAGCGTTTAGCATCTGCATCATCCTGTTTTGGTTCTGCTACTAGTGATTTTTTTGCAGGTGCAATTTCCGATAAACCATCTATCTTCAACTGTCGCAGGTCCTCTAGGGCAGCTTTGGCTGTTGAGTAGCGTTGATTAAAGTCGTAGCGAACCATCTTTTCAAGAACTTTTGCTAGACCAGGGTCTAGATCTAGGACTTTACTAGTCCAAACGATTTCTCCATGAGCATCTCGTCGTAGTGCATGGGGTGGTAAACCAGTAAGTGCTTCTATCGTGGTAATGCCAAGAGCATACAGATCACTACTAAAGTTAGGTAAGCCAGCGGACTGTTCACTTGGCATATACCCTTGGGTCCCAATGCCCACTGTTGATGTGATACGAGCATTGGTGTCAGTCAAACGATTGGAAATTTGCTTAACAGCGCCAAAGTCAATCAATACATAGCGTCGATCGCTGTGACGAGCAATAATATTGGATGGTTTGATGTCCCTGTGAATAACTCCTTGTTCGTGGACTGCTTGAATAACAGGTAGTAAATCTAATAGAAACTGAGCTGCAGCCCTCTGCGACATTGGCTTTTGAGGATCAAGTAAATCCTTAAGCAAGGTTCCCTCAATCATCTCTTGAACCAAATAAAACGAATAATTAGACTCAAAGTAGGCTAAAAGACGTGGGATTTGATCATGTTCCCCCAAGCGCTCTAGCGTAGATGCTTCTGAGGAAAACAGACGCTGTGCTAGCTGATGTGCTTTTGGATTATCGCTAATAATCTTTAGCTGTTTGACAACGCAAATTGGATGACCAGGACGTTGCATATCCTGAGCTAAATAGGTGTCACCAAAGCCGCCTGCCCCTAAAATTTTGCTAATGCGATAACGATCGCTCAAAACTGTACCAATCATTTCACTCTCATGAGTGGCAAGCAAATCCTTAAAGTCATCCTGCTGACTAATAATCTCTTGCACAATAGGAGATGTGACATAACGAGCCAACGTGCTCCGTAATGTCTTTTTCTGTAGTTGCTCACTAAAGAACCCAATTGCAAAATCTGCTGTGGCGAACCCTAAAGTACCTAAAATTGGTATTGCAATTGGAATAATGACGCTCCCTGTAGTGAAGATAACGAAGCTAAAAAGTCCCCACGCTAAGCTAGCGGCTGCTGCTACAATCAATCGACGGAATGGTGTCTGAGAGGAAATCTTACTGATAACTAGTGCTATCCCACCTAACCAGCCTGCGACAAGCAGGGCACTGAGCCATGGTCTTTGAGCTAGAGAATATAGGGCTAGATCATCCCGCAGGGTTGCGACGGTGTTTGCGAGAATTTCTACACCAGCCATAGGGGTGGGATACAGTAGGCTCTTGGAAAAAGGAGCTGCATGAAAATCTTGGTGTAGTGACGCAGTAGAACCAACAAGAACAATTTTGTCCTCAAAAAAACGACCATTATCTAGCTGCGTTTTCCATAACTCTTCGTCTAAAAGATACCAAAAGGGGACATGTTGAAAGGTTTTAGCAGGCCCATGGAAGAAAATATGATCTCCCCTATTGTTGGTATGGTCAATTTGCGCTGCTTTCAGAGTTGCTTCAGCAAAACTCAAAACTGAAGCATCTGCACCATCCTCTGTAATAAACTCTTCACCCAAGAGATTTGCTTCGACAGCCTTAAGGGTTTTTAGAAACTCTCGACTAAGGCGATGAATTTTACCATTGGGTTCCAATATGAAGTTTATGGCCCCAACATGAACGGGCATTTCGCGAAAGTCTGGTAATGGCAGAGTTGGCTGCAGTAAGGAACCTTGTCTTAGATCAATATCACCATATTCTGCCGCTAAAACAACTTGTGCTCCTTGTTCAGCTAAGACTTGAGCAAAGGCTGCATCATCTTCAGGACCATAACTGCTGGGTAGGGCAAAAACAATATCTAACGCGATTGCTTCCGCTCCAGAATTTAGAATTTTCTGTACTGCTGAGGCATAAGTAGCCCGAGGCCACGGCCATGATCCTATTGCTGCTAATTCCGGATAAGCTTCGGGCTGATCTAAATAATGTTGTCCTTGCGATAAGGACTCTTCATCTATGGCTAGTATGACAATATCGTCTGGAGCTTCAATCACGCCCCGTAATTCCCAGATTAATGCTTGTCCTTGATGCTCTAACGAACGAATAAAGCCGGGATCTACGCCTGAGAAAAAAGCGGTGGTACAAATAAGCAAACTATTCACGCAGGCGCGCCATCGCTTTGTAAGGTTGATGGTTGGTACAAATCTGCGTAAACGATCTTGTGATGTTAGCGTAGCTGTAATATCAGCCCCGTCCTGTTTCATCCGTGTAAAAGCAAGTATTTATTTAGACACTGTACAAACTAAATGCGGTAGATGATGCAACCTTTACAAAAGTGGAGCTTGCCCTAAGCAATAATCTAGCCTTGCTAATTTCAGTGTTTATAAGAGGCAATGTATAAAATTACATAGACTATGGGATAGTATTACGGGCATAAGCGATAATTCAACACCATGATAGCCTGAAGCTATTAAGGATTGCCTACTCTTGGCTGAATAGCCAGTTTAGTCTGTATGACAACGAGTTATTTTGATGTAATCCTTCGTCGCTGTGGGCTTTGCCCAAAACCGGAAGAATATTGAGGAGCATCCGCACTATAGTCAAATCTGCCCTATAGTAGTAACTTGACCTTTTTACATAAGGTTGAGAGTGTAAAAGTTGAGATTAGTTGGCATGTAAATAGCTCTTCTCTATATAGATATATTGACCAATTAATTGGGTATCCGTATAACAAAGCTTATTTATGTGCTGAAATCGTACATTCTAATTGAAGAGGTATGGATATAAACCTCTATGCATTTTTATATGCGTTCTAAGCGTTGTACATATGGGTACATAGGAAAATTCGTAATATCTAAACTAGCAAATCAATTTAGGTTGAAATGGTTGAAGAAACCTGTAGCTGTTTACTATCGTCACTCTTAAGCTTGATACAAGTTTGTTTTGAACATATGCAATAAATTGGTTGCCTGTATTGTTCATTACATATTAGACAGTTTCAAGCGTTAGCTAGCTGAAGCCAAGTGTTTAGTTGCTTTTCTTATATTTAGTTTCTGGACTATCTCTGAGCGACTGTTCTGATTCATTTACTTTCGGTCTTAGTTGCTTAGTTTCTAGTTATTGTTATTATTTTTACTTCTATGCATACGCAACCGTTAAGCCGACTTTCTATATTTGTAGATGGAAACAATATGTTTTATGCCCAGCAAAAAAATGGCTGGTTCTTTGATCCTAAGCGTGTCCTAGAGTACTTTACTAAAGAAACAGTTCCTTCGATCTTAATTAATGCTTTTTGGTATACAGGGTTAAAGGATCCACAGGATCAACGTGGGTTTCGCGATGCGTTAATTAGTCTCGGGTACACCGTTCGTACCAAGATTTTGAAAGAATATTATGACGATAACTCTGGGCGCTATTCTCAAAAGGCAAATCTAGATATTGAGATTGTAGTTGACATGTTCAACACAGCTGCCCAATATGACCGGGTAGTTTTGTTTAGTGGGGATGGCGATTTTGAGCGGGCAATCGAGTTGCTACGTTCCAAGAACACTCATATCACCGTAGTGTCTACCGAGGGAATGATTGCTCGGGAACTGCGAAATGCTACAGATCGCTATATTGATCTAAATTCGGTACGCCGCTACATTGAAAAGGACTAGACATTGGGCTCACATACTGTCGCGCTGATGAGGGGCTAATAAATTATCTAGGTCTGGCCCGAGGGGAATGATGCCCCCTGGATTAAGCGGAAATAAATTACCAAAGTAATCTCGCTTGATGGCTGTGATATCGCAGGTATTTGCAATGCCAGGGAGTTGATAGATATCTCGTACGTAGCTGCTGAGATGTTTATACTCTGCAATGCGACGGACGTTACACTTGAAGAGCCCATAATAGGCAACGTCAAAACGGATCAATGTAGTGAATAGGCGGATATCAGCTAGCGTTAGTGTGTTGCCGCAGAGATAACGCTGAGTTGCTAGCTTTGTATCGATATTATCTAAAGCTGTGAATAGTTGATGGCAGGCTTTTTCGTAGGCTGTTTGTGTTTGAGCAAATCCACAGCTGTAGACGCCGTTGTTGATAGACGTATATATGTGCGAGTTTGATTTATCGATTTCAGCCTTTATATCGACTGGGTATAAATCAAGCTCGGACTGATTGGCCCAAATGTTAAAGGCACTGTTTATTATTTCAATAATTTGAGCGCTTTCGTTATTAATGATGGTGTTGGTTTGACTATCCCACAGAACAGGTACTGTAGCACGCCCTCTGTAGTCTGGATGGGCTTTAGCATAAAACTGAGGCATTGTCCGACAGCCTAATGAGGCGCTTTGTGATGGAGAGTCAAACACCCAGCAACCTTCATCGCCTGAAGGAGATACAACAGTCACTGGAATCGCTTTTTCTAATCCCTTCAAGACGCGTACTATTAGAGTCCTATGGGCCCAGGGACACCCCATGCCAACAATGAGATGATAACGCTGGGCGGCGGCTGGAAAGTGTTCCGATGGAATGCGATCGCAAAATATGCTCTCTGGCCGTTGATAGCTCCCACTTTTGTCTCTGGGAGCCATTTGGGACATCATTGTTCGCCAGAGAGTAGTCCAAACGGTTTTAACTGTACGAATCAAGAAACTAGGAGGTAATGCCATAGAACAGCCCTAGGAAGTTGAGGATGAATGAGGGCTACTCGGCTATGCTCTAAGAGTTAATCGCGATGTTGAGCCCAGGTGCGAAGAATAGGAATAATCGCCAGTTGATCTGATTGAATACTATTCCAATCAAGCCCAGTAGGTTTAGGGTGGTTGTTATGAGTTATCAAAGATTGAGTCGGTGTAACAATTAAATCTAACCACCAGTCATGGTTCTGCATTGGTAGTTCGACCGTATCAACAATCTGTAAATCGTGCACAGTAGTAACAACTGGCGTGTGCTCCGAAATTAGATTACACTCGCGTAACATCGCCAATTCTAAATCAGCAAAGCCAGCCCCTTTGCCTGTACGTCCACCATTAGGAGCGACTGCCACACAGCCGACTACAACCAAATCGATAGCCCGCATGTCTTCAAAGGCTACTAGCCGCCCATGGCGCATGGCACCTCGCATTGTAGCTGCATCTTTAAGTGCAATCCCTTTTCTCTCGAGGCTAGCGGCGGTTAATTCTACAAAACACTTTGTATGGGCAAGGCGAGGCACAGCCATATAAAGTACTTTGCCATCCGCTAATGCCTGCAGGCGTACGTCAGTGTGAGGCGAATCGGGATTACATTTAACGACCTGACTTTGCTGCCAGAGTTCTGATGCTGCCAGATGCTTGGCAGCTATGTCGGCTCCAATAAAATTGGGAATATGGCCCACCGGATCGCATTGGGTAGCTTTGAAGTCTTTTAGCTTAGACCAAATACGATTGCGAAGAGCGTCTTTGCCGCTATGGCGACCAGACCAGGTTGAAATGCCCATTACTCAGGTGTAGGAAGTCTTTTTATCCTGACATAACAGGCTCAACTGAATCAATATTACAGCTTTGCGCACATAGGTCAAAACAGCGATTGTTAAAAGCTTTAGATAGCAACAGCTATGTCTAAGCCGTACAAGTTGGGTTAGACATAGACGGACTAAGAAACTGTAGTTCTCTGTATGATACTTGCCCCAACAGTGTCTAAACAAGGTTGATGTCGATGACTTTTAACTAAACAGAGATGTTTTGATGATTTTGTTGTTTCATGCAATAAACTGTGATCGAATCGTCTCGTGAAAAAGATTTTATAAAAAATAAACGGGTATCAGATCTCTTGCCATGATTGCATTCTCAAACTACGAGGCTGTTGATTGATGATATTTGGGACAGGATGCTCGTCTTTTGGCTTGACGTGAGAAAAGGCTGTTAAACAATCGTGAAAAGAGACATTAACTTCGCTGTGTTCACTTATCTATTGATCGGGGATGACGGGGGCTGCATTGCCCCTTTCTAAGCTATTTAAGGAAATACTGTCTGCTTAATTGTTTTTGGATTAGAGCAGAACTGCTGTATTCTCCTTTCTGAAATTATTTTGTTGTGAGGTGGATACGGTGAGTGCCAGATACAGCAAAGAACTCCTTTTTTAAATTGATCAGAACTGTAAAAAGAAAGCGACAGAAACCCTCTATAAGCCCGACTGAGGGGTGTGACCTGCTGTATCGAATCCCAATGGCAGAGGCTTATTCTCTATGGTTAGGATTGCTTTCAAGAATGAGTTTGACAGGGCGGATTTGACAACTTCTTTATCAAAACTTGAAAGCCTTGTACCACAATAGCTGTAGAATTTTCATGCTGGATATTATTTCGTCTGTTCTGAAACACACTGTGGGTTCATGAATAGTTGAATAACTGAATTTATATCAGCTATACCCCGTTTGTAACCGTTCTGCGAGATAGCAGGATGTTCTCTCTTTACACACTGTCCGTAGATCTTATGAACTCATCTATTTGGCGCTGGAAGCCTCTGTCGATTTTTCTTTTTGGGCTATCGTTGATCGCTGCTATGATTGTGCACTCATTTATTCCAGCGGCAGCAGTGGTTCGACCCCCAGCCCAAGAAATTCGAGGTGTGTGGCTAACCACTAATGACACTGACATCTTGATAGACCAGCCCAAGCTCCACAATGCTATTGATGAGCTGGCTGAGCTGAACTTCAATACCTTATACCCAGTAGCGTGGAATGGTGGTTACGCCCTTTTTGACAGTGGCATCGCACAGCGGGCGGGTATTCAGCATTTTGTCAGACGCGGTATTCAAGGCTATGACATTCTTGCCGAGTTGACGACTGAGGCCCATGCCAAGGGCATGTCGGTAATTCCCTGGTTTGAATTTGGCTTTATGGCACCTGCTACGTCTGAGTTAGCAACTTTGCACAGCGACTGGTTAACCCAAAAACGCACTGGCAGCCGTATGGACACCAGTCGTGAAGGTGGTGATATGGTCTGGCTCAATCCGTTTAAGCCTGAGGTGCAGCAGTTTATTACCCATCTTCTGCTGGAGTTGGTCAGTCGCTACGACGTTGATGGTGTTCAATTTGATGATCATTTTATTTTGCCGGCAGAGTTTGGCTACGACAGTTACACTCGCGCCTTGTATAAGGCCGAAACCGATAGAGATGCCCCCAGTGATCCCCACAATCCTCATTGGGTGAAATGGCGAGCTGATAAGCTGACAGCATTTGTGAAAACTCTCAATGCGGATCTCAAAGCGCGACGCCGTGATGTTGTTTTCTCAGTTGCTCCAAATCCTTATGATTTTGCTTATAAGGGGCAGCTGCAGGATTGGCTTACTTGGGTGCGTCAGGGGGTAGTTGACGAGCTAATTGTGCAAATTTATCGCAACAACCTGAGTGCCTTTCGACAGCATCTCTATTCTCCATCCTTCCGTGAAGCACAGCGCACTATTCCAACGGCAGCGGGTATTTTGACCGGACTACGCAATTCTCCTGTGCCCATCAATTTGATTGAGGCAAAGGCTGTGTCGGCTCGTTCTTCTGGTGCGGGTATGGCATTTTTCTTTTACGAAAGCCTGTGGGAAGATGCACCTGAGCCTGCGGATGCGCGCCGGGCGAGTTTTCGGCATCTGTTTGCAACACCAATGCAGCGTTGGGATTATCGTGCTGGTGCATTTGAAGGCTAGGTTGATGAGTGGGGGTATGCATAGGCAAATTCCCCTTCCTTCGCCACCCACGTTATCCTAATAACCTGTAACCCACATTTATTAGCGATAGCTCAATGGCAGTATCAAACCAGCGTGTTGTAATTTTGGGTGGCGGTTTTGGCGGTCTGTATACGGCTTTGGCCTTGAGTAAACTGCCATGGGATAAAGCTATAAAGCCTGAAATTACGCTAGTGGATCAGCGCGATCGCTTTTTGTTTGCACCATTGCTATATGAACTCGTAACCGATGAGCTGCAGACTTGGGAGATAGCGCCCCCCTATGCAGAGCTATTGGCAGGAACAGGTATCAAGTTTCATCAGAGTGGAGTAACGAGTATTGACTCAACGGCCGGTACGGTTTTGTTAGAGGATGACGCTGTTTTACCTTACGATCGTCTTGTTCTAGCCCTTGGTGGCAAAACACCGATGGATATGGCACCAGGGGTCAAAGAGCATGCGATCGCATTTCGGACCCTGAGTGATGCTTATGCCCTCAAAGAACGTTTACGCGAACTAGAAAGCTCAGACGCTGACAAAATTCGAGTTGCTGTAGTGGGTGGTGGCTACAGCGGTGTAGAGCTAGTTTGCAAGTTAGCAGAAAGGCTAGGGGAACGAGGGCGGCTACGCATTGTGGAGCGAGGAACCACCATCCTGCAAAACTCCCCTGAATTTAACCAAAAGACTGCTCAGGATGCACTGACAGACAAGGGAATCTGGATTGACTATGAAACCACCGTCACGGAAGTTGGGGTGGATACTATATCGTTGGAATATAAAGATCAAACAGATACATTGCCGGTAGATTTGGTCCTTTGGACGGTTGGCAACCGCGTTAACCCGTTAATTGCCAGTTTGCCCTTTGAAAAAAATGAGCGTCAGCAGCTCAAAATCGAGCCTACGCTGCAGTTGGTGCATCAGGAGCATATCTTTGCCCTCGGCGACCTGGCAGATGGTAAAGATGCCGATGGGAATACAGTCCCTACTACAGCTCAAGCAGCGTTGCAGCAGGCCGACTATACCGCTTGGAATATTTGGGCTTCCCTGACAGGCCGTCCGGGTTTGCCATTTAGATATCAGCACTTGGGAGAAATGATGACCTTGGGAAGTGATAGTGCCACCCTCACCGGATTAGGGCTATCGCTGGATGGTACTGCTGCTCATATCGTTCGACGGTTGACCTATCTGTATCGAATGCCCACATTTGAACATCAGCTGCGGGTCGGTCTGAACTGGATTAGTCAACCTTTGCGAGAATTCCTCTCGGTTTCGTAAGACGCTGACAACGCTTACACTCTACGTACCGTCCACTTTTCTCCCATGGCACCCCCAAAAGTCATCTTCCTTGACGCTGTCGGTACTCTTTTTGGAGTGAAGGGCAGTGTCGGTGAAGTTTACCAAACGCTATCTCGACAAGCCGGTGTTAAGGCATCAGCTCAGCAGCTAGATAAAGCGTTCTACCGTAGTTTTGCTGCTGCCAATTCAATGGCATTTCCAGATGTCCCAGCTATTGAGATTCCACACCGTGAATATCAATGGTGGCTTGCGATCGCAAGAGATACCTTTCAACGAGCCGGTGTATTGGAGAAATTTGCTGATTTTGAGGGATTTTTTGAAGGGGTCTACCAGCACTTTGCTACCGCTGAACCTTGGGTCGTCTATCAAGATACCTTGATTTCACTACAGCGCTGGCAGCGTATGAATATTCCCCTAGGCATTATTTCCAACTTTGATTCTCGTATCTACGCAGTTCTAGATGCTCTAGATTTGCGGCAATATTTTCAGACCATCACAATTTCAACTGAGGCTGGGGCCGCCAAGCCCGACTCACTGATTTTTACAACTGCACTGCAAAAACATAATTGCAGTCCTTCAGACGCTTGGCATGTGGGTGACAGTCGCAAAGACGACCTCAAGGGTGCTCAAGGCGTGGGGCTACGGGGTATATTGCTCAAACGCCCCGATCAGCCCAACGTACAGTCTCCCTTGCTGCCATAGAAACCATCATTGGAAATGCTGCATGATTCTACAGAATTTAATTTCTACAAAAGCTGCCGAATCAGAGGTGTAAATGAGTAGCAATTGTTAAATCTTTCTTTTGTGATGAAGGGGCTACAAGACTTGCCCACTAGCTATTGTGGCTCTAAGCTTACTATGGCTCAGCGTGGTTATGCTATTTAGGTGTAAGGAGACTCGTTTGATAGCTAAACTAAGGGTTGAATTGGCCTTGATGAGGTGCAAGATTTGAGTTGAGGGGATAAAACCAACTGTTTTAGCCATAGCGCTGTCTACTCCTAGCCGACCAGCTACGCTTGTTGTCAATATCATTCCACTGTTTCTAGTCGTCAACTGTGTCTCAAAAACAACAAAATCCTTGGATTGAAGGGTTTCAAACGATTGGGCTTAGCATTGCGCTGGCTCTTGGGATTCGCCAATTTATTGCAGAGGCTCGCTATATTCCCTCTGAATCTATGAAACCCACCCTGCTAGTCAACGATCGGCTAGTCGTTGAAAAAATTAGCTATCGGTTGCAGGACCCCAAGAGGGGAGACATCGTTGTTTTCTGGCCTCCATCTGAAATTGTCCCAGATGGACAGAGGCGGGATGCATTTATCAAACGAATTGTAGGATTGCCCGGTGATACGGTGGAGGTCACCGATGGGGCTGTTCTAGTTAATGGGGATGAACTTGATGAAAACTATATTCAGGCACCACCGACCTATGAACAAGAGCCATTGACCATCCCGGCAGGAAACTACTTTGTGTTAGGAGATAACCGAAACGCTAGCTACGATAGTCATGCCTGGGATATCTCTCAACCATTTGTACCTGAGGATCAAATTATTGGTAAAGCGGTTGTGCGATTTTGGCCTCCGACGCGTCTTGGTGGTTTAGATTAAATTGATTATGATTTCCTCAGACGTACTAGGGTGCCCTTGTATATTTGGGGCCAACTGCTGTGGATAATCAAAAAAATCAAAGCGCTAATATTTGGGTTGAGAGTCTACAGACAATCGGTCTCAGCGTTGTTTTGGCCCTTGGGATTCGTCAGTTCGTTGCTGAGGCCCGGTATATCCCGACCGGCTCGATGGAGCCTACCTTGCAGGTAAATGATCGACTGGTTGTCGAAAAAATCAGCTACCATCTAGGGCCACCTCAGAGAGGCGATATTATTGTATTTTGGCCTCCTGCAGAACTGACCCCCGCTGGTCAGCAACCTAATGCATTTATTAAACGAGTTGTTGGATTGCCAGGCGACACCTTAGAGGTCGTTGACGCTCAGGTATTTATCAATGACGAACCCCTTGATGAGGACTACATCAAGGCTCCACCCAACTATTCATGGGGACCTGAGGTGGTCCCTACTGAAAGTTACGTCGTATTTGGCGATAATCGTAACAATAGCGTTGACAGTCATGCCTGGAGCGAACCGTTTTTGCCAGAAGATCAGATTATTGGTAGAGCCGTTGTGCGATTTTGGCCTCCGGGGCGAGTGGGACTGCTAAATCGTGATTAGTTCTCCATCAAGCCACATATGTTTAACTTTCCCCTGAATGGTCTGGTGAGCGTAGGGTGAGTTAATTGCATCACAGCCTAAGCTCTTTGATGTAACCAACCAGGGTTGGCCGGGGTCAAACAGTACCAAATTGGCTGGTGTACCCACTTGTATCGAGCCTGCTTCAATACCTAGACACTGAGCGGGATTAGTGCTCAGAGTGCTCCATAGCTGTAAAGCGGTCCATCTTTTAGTTGACACAAAAGTTTGCCAGAGGACGGGGAGAGCAAGCTGCAGACCAACTGCCCCTGGAGGTGCTATGCCAAAAGGAACTGCTTTTTCTTCATAGGTGTGGACGCAGTGATCAACTGCGATCGCATCCAGTGTGCCATCCTCGATACCCGTAATCAGAGCTTCTTTATCGTCGGGTGTCCCCAAAGGAGGGGCTAATCGCAAACTAGGCGCATAGTTACCCAAGTCAGCCGTACTAAATAGCAGATGTAGCCAGGTCACACTAGCCGTAACCGGTAGCCCACGAGCTTTAGCAGAGCGAATTAGTTCAACGCTCCGGGCGGTAGACAACCGCATCACATGCACCTGACGCTGAATATCAGCGATCTCCTCTAGCAAACTTGCCAGCGGTATTGTTTCGGCCGTTGCTGCAACTGGTGACAGCCCAAATCGAATCGCATCCGTTCCATCTCGGCAGATACCCACTCTAGAACAAGGCCAAAGTGCTACAGGTAATGATATTGACTGGGTGTAATCTAATAACCGTTGTAACAGGAGACTATTGTTAAGGGGTTGACCATCGCAGAACCCGATGATCCCAGAGTCACTAAGTTCCATCAAATCGGTTAGCTGCTCCCCTCTAGCCCCCTCCGTGAGCGCTCCCCAAGCCAGGACTTTTGGCTGATGAATGATTTGACAGGCCAGGCGCTGTGCAACTTGAGCCGGATTATCTACAGCCGGCAGAGTGTTTGGTAAAATGCCAACGCGTGTAAAGCCACCTTGGGCAGCTGCAGCTAGCAGC
>ERZ1740070.205-NODE-205-length-41707-cov-14.472054_pt1 | contig 41707 bp, 40 predicted proteins | sample MGYA00581734_ERZ1740070 | MGnify/ENA primary metagenome ERZ1740070 (study PRJEB43018, sample SAMN04849744) | marine metagenome | isolation source: floating plastic debris | place: Pacific Ocean | collected 2008-09-01 | study: EMG produced TPA metagenomics... | reverse complement strand
AGCGGATGGTGCAAGGCCTTCGCACTCGCACAATGAGTAAAAGTTTTAGGAGACACACTTATGTCCATTCGTTTTGATGATCGCGTCGCAATCGTAACAGGCGCTGGCGGCGGCCTCGGCCGGCAACACGCTCTAGAGCTCGCCCGGCGCGGCGCAAAAGTTGTGATCAACGACCTCGGCGGATCTATGGATGGATCTGGCGGAAACTCTGAAGCTGCCGAAGCGGTCGTCGCAGAAATCAAAGCCATGGGCGGTGAAGCCATCGCAAACGGATCTTCTGTTGCAGACGATGCTGGCGTTCAGAAAATGATCGATGACACGATGAACGCTTTCGGGCGCATCGACATCATCATCGCCAATGCGGGCATCTTGCGCGACAAGTCATTCTCCAAAATGACCACAGATGACATTAATCTGGTCCTCGACGTTCACTTACGTGGCACTTTCAAGCCAGTCCACGCCGCTTGGAACATCATGAAAGAGCAGAATTACGGCCGGATCGTTGTCACGACGTCGTCTACTGGCCTGTATGGCAATTTCGGTCAGGCCAATTATGGCGCGGGCAAGCTCGGCGTCGTCGGCATGATGAACACCCTGAAAATCGAAGGCGCGAAAAACAACATTAAAGTCAACGCTGTATGCCCGATTGCGGCCACACGCATGACGGAAGGTCTGATGCCGCAAGCGATGCTCGACAACCTTAAACCTGAATTCGTGACCCCTGGCGTCATGAACCTGGTTAAAGACGATGCGCCAACTGGCGTGATCCTGTCTGCAGGCGCTGGCGCTTTCTCAATGGCACAAATTGTTGAGACACGCGGCGCATTTGTTGGTCAGGGCGAAGCGCTAACAGCCGAGGCTGTGGAAGCGAAATGGGACGAGATTACTGATACCTCTGTCCAAACGCACTTTGATTCGGGCGCTGGCCACGGCCAAAACATCTTTGCCCGTCTGCAAGAGGCAGCAGCTAAGGCCTAAGTCTGTAGCAAACTTCATTAAAAACGACGAAACCGGCGGCGGCCTATAGCCTCGCCGGTTTTTCTTATCTATTAAGGGATTGGATACGGGACTGACGGGGAGCGCCTGATGCGTCGACTAGTCATATCAATGTTTGCGGGACTGTTGCTTGCTGCGTGCGGCGGCGGCGAGGATCCCGTCGAAGAGGCGGCCGCACCGGTCGCTGAAGAAGCAACCGAGCCCGAAATCCCCGAGCCTGTCATTGATCCTACAGGGGAAGCATGCGGTGGGATCGCTGCGCTGCAATGCCCAACCGGCTTTTATTGCCAGCAAGAGCCTGGACAATGCCTTGAAGTGATGGACGGCGCAGGCACCTGCCAGCCGATTCCACAGGCTTGCACCGAAGAATATGTCCCGGTTTGCGGCTGTGACGGTCAAACCTACTCGAACGCTTGCAAAGCGGCTGCGAGTGGCGTCAGCATTGCGATTGACGGTGAATGCGCCAGCCCCGACACAAACTGATCTAAAGCGTCAGTGCGCTGCTCTCAGATAGGAGCGCCAACCGATCTGGCATTTGCTCGTCTAATACATCCCGCGATGCGCTGACGGTCCGAAGAATTTGCGGGCCTTTTGACGATTCGATTGGTGTCACTAACAATCCATCTTTCGCCAACTGTTCGATGAGAACAGCCGGAATGGTCTTAATCGCGCCAGCTAATAGAATGCGGTCAAATGGACCATGTTGCGGCAGCCCGGCCAATCCATTGCCATGGCGAATGGTGACATTGTCGACGCCTAGCTCTTCCAAACGGGCTCGAGATTGCTCAACCAAGCGCTCGTAGCGCTCGACCCCATAAACATGGCGGCATGTCTGGCTAAGCAGCGCGGCCATATAGCCACTCCCGGACCCGATCAGCAGAACGCGTGCTTCTTTGCCCGGTGGGATTTGCATCGCTCGAAGCAACATGGCCGTCACGATTGGGCGCGGAATGCTCTGCCCGCACGGAATCGGCAACATGCAGTCTTCACCGACCATGGCCTTGAGGTCGTCTGAAACAAAAGCGCTTCGGTCTACGGTTTCTAGGGCCGTCAGGACACCATCATCAGTGATGCCTTGTCGGCGCAGGGAAAGCACAAGCCGCGCAGCGCGGAAGGGGTCTGGGACTAGGTCTGCCATGTTTCTCGCATCTCAGCGAGAAATGTCTCATGCGTCAAATCCACATGTAAGGGGGATACCGAAATGTAACCATCATAGATGGCCCGCAAATCCGTTCCTTCATCTGGATTTGAGAGCTTTCCACGATAACCGATCCAATAATAGGCATTGCCGCGAAGATCTTCGCGCGCCTCGGTGCGGATGATCCGCTCATCCCGAAGGCCCTGGCGCGTGAACCGGACGCCTTCAACAGCATCCGGCGCGCGGTCTGGGAAATTCACGTTAATCACCAGATCGTTCGGCCAGCCCTTGTCGATGATTTGGCGCAAGACCTTAGCGCCCCAGGCGGTCGGCGTTTCCCAAGGGCAGGAATGCGGGTTCTGGAACCCTCGTGATTGGCTGAGCGCGATACTTGGTACGCCATGCTGCATGCCAAACAAGGCCGCAGCGATCGTGCCGGAGAAAGTCGTGTCTTCTGCGATATTCTGGCCGGCATTTACGCCCGACAAGATGAGGTCTGGGCGCTCGGGCATTAGCTCATCAATCGCGAGCAAGACGCAGTCACTGGGCGTGCCGTTCACGGCATAGCGCTGAGGGCCGGTTTCACGCACGCGAACGAACTCGGTGAGAGAGATTGCTCTCCCCTTCCCTGATTGTTCCAGCTCTGGGGCCACGATCCAAATATCATCGCTGAGTTCGCGGGCAATATGCTCCAGAACCTCTAGCCCTGGCGCATTGATGCCGTCATCATTGGTCAGAAGGATCCTCAAGAGATCACCTCAAGGCCGCCCATATAGGGTTGCAGCACGTCTGGCACAGTGATGGAGCCGTCTTCGTTCTGATAATTCTCAAGCACGGCCACGAGCGTGCGGCCTACGGCTAGGCCAGAGCCGTTCAGTGTGTGCACGAATTCTGGTTTCGGCTTCGCGTTCTCTTCGCTTGGCGCGGGACGCCAGCGTGCACTCATCCGGCGGGCTTGGAAGTCGCCGCAATAGGAACAAGAGCTGATCTCACGATAAGTGTTCTGGCTCGGGAGCCAAACTTCGAGATCGTAAGTCTTGCGAGCCCCAAAGCCCATGTCGCCCGTGCAGAGCAGCATCCGGCGGTAAGGTAGGTCTAGCGCTTCTAAGATGCCCTCCGCGCACTTCGTCATGCGTTCGAGTTCCGCGAGACCGTCTTCTTCATCGCGGACGATGGAAACCATCTCGACTTTGTTGAATTGGTGCAACCGGATCATGCCCTTTGTATCGCGTCCAGCGCTCCCAGCTTCTGAGCGGAAGCAAGGGGTATGCCCAGTCATGCGAATGGGAAGTTGCGCGGCATCTAGGATTTGTTCGCGCACGAGGTTGGTGAGCGAAATCTCGGACGTTGCAATCAGCCAAAGGCCATCCGTTGTTTCGAAAGAGTCTTCGCCAAACTTTGGGAGCTGTCCCGTCCCAACCATAGCTTCTGGGCGGACCAAGAGCGGCGGGGTAATCTCTTCATACCCATTTTCGCCGGTCTGCTTATCGAGCATGAAAGATGCGAGCGCGCGTTCCAACCGAGCCATCTTCCCACGGAGCGCAACGAAGCGAGCCCCGCTCATTGCCGCGGCGGCCTCAAAGTCCATCAAGGGCTGTCCAAATTTATTCTTTAGCGCGGCGCCGAGATCGGCGTGATCTTGGACATTGTTGCGACCAGCCAGGCGTGAATTTGGCTCACCCCAATTATGCTGCTCAACATTGCCAGCTTCGTCCTCACCGACAGGGACATCCGGCATTGGAATGTTTGGCGTTCCGAGGAGAAGTTTATCGAGTTCTTCGCGGGCCGCAGCTTCTTGCTCGCCCGCCACCTCAATCACATCCTTAGCTGCGGCCACTTCCGCACGGAGTTGCTCAAACAGAGCTTCATCGCCGCTTGCCTTGGCTTTGCCGATCTCTTTCGACTTCGCATTGCGCGCCGATTCTGCCTCTTGCTTATCTGAGACCGCTTTGCGCACAGCGGCATCGTGGTCCAGCATGTGAGAAACAACGTCGCCAAGACCTTTTTGCTTTCGCTCAAAGGCGTCTCGGAACGCGTCAGGGTTTTCGCGGATGGCGCGGATATCGAACATGGGCTCGCCTCATTACTCGTCGGGCTAGCGTTTAGGCTGATGCGAACGGGGCGTCTAGCGCCCTATTCGCCTACTTCTCTTTGATTTGCGGGGCTAAACGGATGTGCAGCTCTCGCAATTGCTCGTCGCGCACCGGACTCGGCGCTTGCATCATCAAGTCGCGTGCTTGCTGGTTCATCGGGAACAGTGTGACGTCACGAATGTTCTCAGCGTCCGCCAGCAGCATCACCATGCGATCGACACCTGGTGCAATCCCGCCATGTGGAGGGGCGCCATAGCGGAACGCGTTCAGCATGCCGCCAAACTCGGCTTCCACGACCTCAGGACCGTAGCCCGCTTTTTCGAATGCTTTGAGCATAATCTCTGGCCGGTGGTTCCGGATTGCCCCAGAGGACAATTCGATGCCGTTACAGACAATGTCATACTGAAACGCGTTGATCGCGAGCAGGTCTTCATCACTCGTGGCCGCTTCAAGCGCTTCCAGACCGCCTTGCGGCATCGAGAATGGGTTGTGGCTGAAGTCGACTTTTTTATTGTCTTCGTCCCACTCATACATTGGGAAATCGATGATCCAGCAGAAGCGGAAAATGCCCTGCTCAATCAAGTCGAGCTCTTCGCCAACTTTTGTGCGCGCGGCTCCCGCAAGCTTATAAGCGTCGCCTTTCTTGCCAGCGGAGAAGAAGATGCCGTCTCCGTCGCCGAGCCCTGTATGTTCGAGGAAGGCTTTCAGGTGTTCTGCGTCGAAGTTTTTAAGCACAGGGTCTTGGCTGACGACCGCGCCGTCATCCCCAACCCGTAGGCGCGCATAGCCAAGGCCTGGCGCCTGCATTTCTTTCTTCGCCCATTTGTCCATTTCATCGAAGAACTTACGAGACTGGCTCTCGGTCGCTTTCGGCGCAGGGATCGCGATGACTTTACCGCCGCCCTTGATGATCTTCGCGAAAATGGAAAAGCCAGTTTTGCTATCATCTTCGAAGAATTCCGTCACATCGACGAGTTCGATCGGGTTGCGGAGGTCTGGCTTATCGGAGCCGTATTTCGCCATGGCTTCCGCATAAGGGATCCGTGGGAACGGACCCTCTGGAAGCTTGCGGCCTTTGCCCTGCCAGTCTGCAAATTCCTCGAACACGCCGTGCATGACAGGCTCAATCGATTGGAAAACGTCTTCTTGGGTGACGAAGCTCATCTCAATATCGAGCTGGTAGAACTCACCTGGCGAACGGTCTGCGCGGGCATCTTCGTCACGGAAACAGGCTGCGATTTGGAAGTAGCGATCAAAACCAGAGACCATCAGCAGCTGTTTAAACTGCTGCGGTGCTTGCGGTAGAGCATAAAACTCGCCTGGGTGCAGGCGTGATGGCACGAGGAAGTCTCGCGCGCCCTCCGGCGACGACGCTGTTAGGATCGGCGTCTGATATTCCGTAAAGCCCTGCTCCACCATACGGCGGCGAATAGAGGCGATGACCTCTGCCCTTAGGATCATGTTCGCATGCAGCGTTTCACGGCGTAGATCTAAATAGCGGTGCTTGAGACGAATATCTTCGGGATAGTCTGGCTCCCCAAACACCGGAAGTGGCAATTCCGCGGCTTCTGACTGAACGGAAGCCTCTTTGACCCGTACTTCAATCTCACCCGTATTCAGGTTCTCGTTCACCAACTCAGAATCACGGGCCAGAACTTCACCTTCAATCGTGATGACGCTTTCCGTGCGAAGACGCTCCACCACGGCAAATGCCGGGAAGTCGGGATCGAAGACACATTGCGTCAAACCATAATGGTCGCGCAAGTCGATGAACATCACTCCGCCATGATCTCGGCGGCGGTGAAGCCAGCCAGAGAGCTTAACAGTTTGCCCGACATGGGACTTGCGGAGTTCGCCGCAGGTATGGCTGCGATAGGCGTGCATGATACGCTCCGTTTGGGAGGAGAAATAAAGGCGGCTTTTGGCGCTCAGGTGCTTAGAATGTCAAGGCCCACCGACACTAAGTTTGGCGCGAGAATGAGACACTGGGATATTAACCGGTTTTTTAAGCCTCTCCATTCTATTGAATACATGTCGAATCAATCACCACTTCCAGCTGACGCTGATAATGTTGGTCCTTTGCACCGTGATCGGGCCGAAGGTATCGTTGTTGAGTGTAACGGTACTGAGGCTACGATCTCAACCGTTGCGGGCAATACCGAGGCTTCGGACTCTTATTGGGCGGTGGGACAGCTAATATCGATCCAGGTTGGCAAGAATCGGGTCGTTGGTCTCCTTCATACCGTAGAATATGACGCGGAAACTTGGAACGAGCAGGCTGAAAACCCGATCCTCTTAAAAGTGGAGCTATCTGGAGAGGTACGCCCGGATGATCGTCGGGGTATGATCTTTTCGGGCGGTATTACGCAGTATCCGTATATCGGCGCGGTGGCACATCGGATCCGCAAAAAGGATTTGACCACGATTTACCGCTCCAGTGATCCATCAGCGGTAACAATCGGCGCCTTGAGTCAGTCCGCAGATATTCCGGCCGTGGTCTCAGTTGATGCCCTCCTTTCCCGACACTTCGCTGTAGTGGGAACAACAGGTACGGGTAAATCGACAGCCGTGACGTTACTGCTGCACCTGATTGCGAAACATAAACCCAATCAGCGCGTCCTGATTCTTGACCCGCATAACGAATATACGAGCGCATTTGGATCGAGCGCGAATACAATCACCGCTGAATCCTTGGATCTGCCCTTCTGGCTTCTTAATCTAGAAGAGTTCCAACAGGTCATCTTCCGAGGGCGCGAAGGGTCTGAGGAAGAAGTCGACGCTTTGCGCGAATTCATTCCTAAAGCCAAAACTGTTTATAGATATGGCGCAGGTAACAGCGTGCGCCGTAAGGCGGGCAGTGGCGGATCATTTACGGCTGATACGCCGGTTCCGTATCGTCTTGCCGATCTGCTCAAACTTATTGAAGAAGAAATCGGCTCTTTAGACGGGGCGCTGCGCCGCTTGACCTTGCGCCACCTCAAATCTCGAATCGAAGCCGCGATTAATGATCCGAGATTCGCATTCTTGTTCGGCTCGCACGACGCAACCGATCGTATCGACGCGGTGCTCAGTAACATCTATCGCGTTCCGATCGCCGGAAAACCGATCACCGTGTTCCAAATGTCGGGCATTCCATCAGAGGTCGTCAATTCAGTCGCCTCTGTCTTGTGCCGTCTGGCGTTTGATATTGCTCTAGCGAGCCATTCCAAGGTCAAAACGCTTGTCGTTTGTGAAGAAGCACACCGATACATTCCAGCTGATGCTGGCAGCGCCTTTGCCCCAACGCGCGACGCGATTGCTCGGATCGCGAAAGAAGGCCGGAAATATGGGGTTTCGCTCGCAATTATCACGCAGCGGCCGAACGAACTTGATCCAACGATTCTGTCGCAGTGTAACACTATTTTTTCGCTCAGACTGGGCAATGATGAAGACCAAAACGTTATGCGCAAAGCAATCTCGAATGGTTCGCGCTCAACCTTGGCCTTCCTGTCATCCCTCGCAGACCGCGAGTGTATTGCATTCGGAAGCGCGGTTTCGACCCCGATGCGGATGCGATTCCGCAATCTAGCTGTTAGCGCACGTCCATCGAGCCAGAATGTATCGGATGGCGATGGTGTGATGGCGCAAGCCGATACCAGCCTAAGCGAGATCGTAACGGGTCTACGCGGCAGCTCTGAGCAGGGACCAGAGGGTGTCAATGAGACCGAAGAATGGGTCTTGCATGATGAACCAATTGCTGGCGCTCCGGCACCTTCGTACGCCGACAATACGGGTGAAGTAACGCTCAAACCACGCTCGCTGCTGAAGCGCAAAACTGAGTAACCCCTGTTTCGAATTTGCAGAATGAGTCTCGCCATTCGCTGCGGCTTCATTTAGGGGCACACGAATGAATCGAGATCACCTCACCCCAATCAGCGAACAATCAGACCTAGATATTGCCTGCGAACGCCTCGCCGAAGGACGGTTTCTGTGCGTTGATACTGAGTTCCACCGCGAAACGACGTATTGGCCGGAACTATGCCTCATCCAGGCGTCGTGCGAAGGGTATGAGGTCATCATCGACCCTATGGCTGAGAATCTCGATATTGGGCCGTTCTTAGAACTACTTAAAGACGAGTCTCGCCCAAAAGTCTTTCATGCGGCCCGGCAAGATCTTGAAATCTTCAATCGGTTGATCGGCCACCCTCCTCGCCCGGTCTTTGACACTCAAATTGCTGCGATGGCGCTGGGGATTGGGGACTCCGTGTCATATGACAATCTTATTCAAAGGGTCCTGAAGCGCCGGATCGATAAATCAAGCCAATTCACCGATTGGAAACGGCGACCTCTGACCGATAAGCAACTGACCTACGCGATGGGCGACGTCACCCACCTACGTGACGCTTATCTCGCAATGCTTGAACGGCTTGAATCGCAAGACCGGATGGGTTGGGCCAAGGCCGAGATGGCAGATCTAGAAGACCCAGCCCTCTACGACACCTCTCCTGAGAATGCCTGGAAGCGCCTCAAGATGCGCAAGCCTAACAAGGAGTATGCCGCCGTGTTCGCGTCTGTTGCGGGTTGGCGGGAAGACAAGGCCCAGCACTTTAACAAGCCCCGGCGCCGTATTCTCAAAGATGATGCGATCCAGGAAATCGCAGATCAGAAACCGCAATCAGAAAAGGCGTTTGAACGCCTGCGCGCGGTGCCAAAAGGGTTCATTCGCTCCAAATATGCCGAAGGTCTCATGGATGCGGTTTATGCCGCTATCAATGATCCAGATGCCCACGCGCCAAGGCTGCCGAAACGCCAGCATAATCCTGAAATGCCTGCGGGCGCGCCAGAGATGCTGAAAGTTCTCCTGAAAGCAGTAAGCGATGAAGCGAACGTGGTCCCTCGTCTGATCGCCAATGCGGCGGATATAGAACGCCTGGCGCGCGGGGAAACGTCTTCAGATATTGCCGCGTTGAACGGCTGGCGACGCGAGTTGTTTGGACAAAAAGCCTTAGCGCTTCTCTCTGGAAAGCTCGCTTTATCGTTTGAAAACGGGCAGGTACGCCTGTTCGAGCTCTAAACGCTAGGCAATGATTAAACGCGGTTGAAGCTGCATCAACCCGGCCAGTTGCGAGAGTCGACGCTCGACCGTTTCTGATACTAAGTCGCTATAATTCTTATCTACGGTCAGTGTCAGCACGCTGTCCTTCATCGCCAGCTTCGCTGTCGCCAGAATCGTGCCCGATCGCCCGGAATAGACGCTTCCCAAACGCATCGCCGTTCCAAGCACTTTGGCCCGGCGTTTGGCGCCCAACCCGAGCAGTCTTGCATAGCGTGGATCTTCGACAAGTTTGAACGTATAGCGCGAAGCCGCAGCATAAGCTGCAAATAGCCTCTCTGAATGCGACATCGAGGGAACTGGCGCTCGCAACACTTGCTCGTAAACCAATTGCGCGCGGTGATCGGGATGCATACGTCCTCCCGCATCGGCCATCGAACATATCGCGCGCAGCAGCGTTTCGCTTTTTTTGAACTGTTTCGAAATTGGGTGGATGAAACTATATAGCTCCCGCCCGAATACACGGCTTTCAGGGGTCGATCGCAGGAAGAGCGGCACTGCATCAAGCAGGCCGGATGCGCCGTCGACGTCCAATCCGTCCGCTGCTACTCCATCTCGCAATCCGAACGAGGATATTGTGACTTTCTCGACGTTAAGCTGCTCCATTAGCGTTTTGAGAAGTAACGCGGCATGCGGAAGTGTTTCGAACCTCCGCTTCGAAACACCCAAAAGCTGCTCACGAGTAAGTTTGTCCGATTGCGCGAGTGCTGAGGCTTCAATGACATTCTCTATGTCGGCTTGCGACATTTTATAAGCGTGTGCGACCCGCAGTGGATAATCTCGCAGCATCATGTGCACGGCTGCCACGTTGCGCCACGCGCCGCCCACGGCGAATAGGTCTTGTCCGGAAACCTTGTCGACAAACGCGCTGTCGGCAAGGATCTTACGCATCGTTTTTCGCCGTTTCTCGTAGGACAGCCCTGAATCCATCGACCGCGCGAGCGGGCCAAGTAGAAATGATTCGCCAACCGCGTCTGGCTCGACGGGGCGCAGTTCCATACTCGTACCGCCAAGATCGGCGATTAATCCGTCTGGTTTGATGAAGCCAATTGAGACTCCTAAAGCCGATAACCGGCCCTCATCGGCCCCACTTAAGACCTGAATGGGCGCGCCCAATATCTCTTCAGCACGGCGCTTAAAGTCGGGTCCGTCGACGGCTTCCCGCACGGCGGCGGTGGCAACGGCGCGGACATTCTTGATCTTTAGGCTCGCTGTGATCGCTCGAAACCGATGAAAGGTCTGAAGCGCAAGCTCAGCGCCCGCAGGCGATAAGCGCCCGGTTTCTGAAAGCTCGCGTCCGAGTCCCGCCATCGTCTTCTCATTGAAGTATGGGATCAGCGCAGCGCCGGATTGCTCGTAAATCACCATGCGACAAGAATTGGAACCGATGTCGACGACAGCAATTTTCTCGGCCGTCTTCATTTGGCTTTGCGCTCACGTTTTCGCGGCGCCAGACGTGGCGGCTCGCTGACGACAAGTGCGCTGCCCCGACCTGAAAGACTTGGATTGTCCATGAAATAGCGATGCGCACTAAATCCGCCTTCACCGCCGCTATGGCTCAATCGCGTATAGTTCCCATCTGCGCCCATTTCCCAGCTCTGCTCGTCGTCGTTGAGATTCGCAACCATAATCTGGTTCAGCACCTGGCGATGCACGGTTGGGACTTCGATCGGTACGAGGGCTTCGACCCGGCGCTTGAGATTGCGGTCCATCCAGTCAGCCGAAGACATATACACTTTTGCCTTTTCAGACGGCAACGTCTCGCCATTGGCAAAACAAACGATGCGAGAGTGTTCTAAGAAACGTCCGACGAGACTTTTGACTTGGATCGTCTCAGACAATCCAGGGACTCCGGGTCGGAGACAGCAGATGCCTCGGATCACCAGACGGATCGGCACCCCCGCCTGACTCGCCTCGTAGAGTGCATCGATAACATCCTGGTCCACTAGCGAATTCATCTTCGCCCAAATACCGGATGGTTTTCCAGCTTTAGCCGCTTTCTCTTCCTTCTTGATTTGCGCGATCAAGTAATCTTCCATCGCAAACGGCGACATGATGATTTTCTCTAGGCCTGGGCCGGTCGCGGGCGGCTCTTTATAGGCCGTGATGTAGTTGAACAGACGGCCCGCATCACGCCCCATGGTGGGGTCTGCGGTAAACAATGCCAGATCAGTATAAATCTTAGCGGTGATCGGATGATAGTTGCCGGTTCCGAAATGCGTATAGGTGCGAAGCCCTTCAGGCTCTCGTCGAATGATCAGAGAGACTTTTGCGTGCGTCTTGTAATCGATGAATCCGTAAACCACCTGAACCCCTGCGCGCTCTAGGTCGCGCGCCAGGCGAAGGTTCGTTTCTTCGTCAAAGCGCGCCTTGATCTCAACCAAAGCCGTAACATTCTTGCCCTCTTCCGCCGCCTCGATCAGCGCGGTGACGATAGGTGAGTTCAGCGTCGTACGATAAAGCGTCTGCTTAATCGCGATCACATCAGGATCACGCGCGGCTTGCCGAATGAACTGGACCACCACATCGAATGACTCATAGGGGTGATGAACGAGGATATCCTTGGCGCGGATCGCCTCGAAACAATCGCCGCCCATTTCCCGTATCCGTTCAGGAAAGCGCGCCTCAAAGGGTTGAAACAAGAGTTCCGGCCGATCTTTCGCAATCAACCCGGAGAGGTCCTTCATTCCAAGAAGGCCATCAATCAGCGTGACATCACGGCTCTCAGCGCCGATTTCTCGCGCAACGAAGTCCCGCAGCGATTCTGGACCATCAGAATCGATGTGGATGCGGACGATCCGGCCTCGGCGGCGTTGTTTGAGCAGGATCTCAAACTCCGCGATCAGGTCTTCGGCTTCTTCCTCAATCTCGATGTCGCTGTCGCGCACGATCCGGAATACGCAGTGCCCACTTGCTTCAAAGCCTGGAAATAGCATGTGCTGGAAGTGCGCGATGACGCTTTCAAGACGAACATATCGTAGCAACCCAGATTTCTTATCTGGTAGGCGAATGAACCTTGATGAAAAGGCCGGCATCGGCACAAGGCCGACCATGGACTCGCCGTTGCCATCATCCGGGTTCAGTTGGAATGCGACAGCAAAGCCAAGATTGGGAATGAACGGGAACGGGTGAGCCGGGTCGACCGCTTGAGGGGTCAAGATTGGAAAGATCTGGCTTTCAAAGCGCTCCTTGAGCCAAGTCATATCTGGACGTTTCAAATCTGAAATAGACAACACTTCGATCTGTTCGTTTTTCAACTCAGAGCGAAGGTCACGCCAAGATGCCTGCTGATCCTTGATCAGTTTTGAAAGAGAGGTTTCGATATCTCGAACTTGCTCGGCGGGGGTGCGACCTTCCAAACTGAGTTTTTGAATGCCCGCCCGCACCTGTTCGCGAAGCCCTGCGTAGCGGACCATGTAGAACTCATCGAGATTATTGGCCGAAATCGACAGAAACCGTAGCCGCTCCAAGAGTGGATGATCGGCATTCCTGGCCTCTTCCAGCACGCGTTCGTTGAATTTGAGCCAAGAGAGTTCACGGTTGATGTAACGCTCAGAGGCGGCTGTGGGGGCTTTAACAGCAACGCTCATGTGAAAGGCTCTCTCAGTTAAAAGGCTGTCTAGGCTTCGCCAAGAATCTCGCGCGCCAATGGAATGGTCAGCGGTCTATCGCCGCTTGCGCCTGCCAAAATCTCAGCGGATTGCTCGATTAGCGAGTAATCCAGGCCAATCCGCGTGACAAGATAGTCTTCAACGGATTTTGGTAGATCGAGATAGCACCTGGCAAAGGCCCGCTTTAGCCGTGCGCGCATTAGATCTTCATCTGGCGCGGGCAGTTCTGCCAGCGGCGCGGCTTGCAAGCGTGATTTCAGATCTGGCGATTGGATGCGCCAATGACCTGGAACGCTATGCGCAGCCAATAGAATGTGAGTGGCGTGACGTTTGATCCCGCTTAATGTCAGAAGCAGCGTTTCGGCATTAGCGAGCGTATCAACTTCATCAATTACCAAATCCTGCGCCGTCAATTCTTCGACTTCGGCGATCCCAAGATCGCCAAAAGCCTCTGCACTCAGATATTTCGCAGAGCGCTCTTCCGCCCAGGCTTGTGCAAGCGTGGTGATACCGCTGCCGGGCGGACCAATCAGACAGAAGGCATGATATGGCCAGCGTTCAGGCTTCCGAATGGCTGAACAGATCGCGCGATTAGCGGATGTGATCGCCATGCTCTCAAAGCTGAGCTGCGCCTCCGGAAACTGAATGGGAATCTGCCTCGAAGGCGGCATGTGCTACTGGCTCTCAATCGGTCGTCCGGGGCTGATCGCGGAAGTCATGACCCAGCCGATCGGATCGGCATTAATAACCACGCCGCGGTCGCGCAAATCCTTGGTAAGACGTTCGCCATTTCCTGCAAAGGCAAAAGCGACGACCGCGCCATCGGTTGCGATCGCGCGTGTTTGGAAGTTCGAAACCAGCGGCGATTGCGCCAAAGCACTTCGTAACGTGATCCATTCGGCCAGTGACGTATACTTCACCGTCGCCTCGATCAACGTCCGAGAGGTGTCGCGCACAATCGATGTTTGCTTCCAGTCATCATTTAAGCGCAATGCTACAGCGTCAATGGCGCCGCTTAGGGTTGATGCACGCTGCGTCTGGCCAATACGACGAGGTCCGGATGGGGTCACCGAGATCAAATCGACGCGATAACCGCCGGCGGATCCGCGCAGGTCTGCGAAGATGGCACGTTGGGCGCCGCTGAGCGCGACATCGGTCTCCATCGCATCCCATGGGGTTTCAGGCGTGTATCCCGTGGCGCGGCTAATGATGAGTGGCACCAAACTGCCTTGAGGAGCTTCCTCCCAGGCCAGGTTCCAGGCCAGGTCCATTCCATTCGAAGCAGTTGTGAACAGCACAGCGCGCGGCGCGAGGCTATCTGTGAACGGCAATCCAACCTGGTTTAGAGCGGCACGAACTTGTGAAGGATTGTAGACGACAGCGAGCCGCCCGCGATAACGCCCTGCCCCAGCGACTTCTTCTTCCACGTCAACCGCCGCCGCAATGCGATCAGCCAGCGCTCGATCGATGATGAGATCCGTCGCCGCGAGACGGTCCTCCGGAAGAGTGAGCCGTTCAATCAGGAGCCGTGCGCCAATGATCTTGGCGGTTGAAAAGGCTTTGAGCTGCGCCTCGCCGACGGTCGGAGCCCGTTCGTCCACCTGAATGCCGCTAATCGTATAAGCGTCTCGGCTTTGAGCTTGTGTGCCGAGGGCACCAAAAGTAATCAGCGCGAGCGCCAGGATGAGCAGACGAATCATTTGTTTGAGCCTCTTAACGTGTCTCTTCTTATCAAGTGTCAGAGTGAACGTGAACCGTAGATGCATGCTGGTCACCCGACTGAGCACATGCTAACGCGCGCGCCATGAGCACGAACACACCTGATTCCCTGTCTTATCGCGATGCTGGTGTCGATATTGAGGCAGGTGAAGACTTAGTCAAAGCCATTGGTCCGCTCGCAAAAGCGACAAGCCGAGCTGGCGTAATGGGCGGCCTCGGCGGCTTCGGGGCGCTATTTGATCTGAAGAAAGACGGTTGGGACGATCCGGTCCTGGTTTCAGGGACTGATGGGGTCGGCACCAAGCTAATGCTCGCTTTTGAGACCGGCCTGCATCACACAGTCGGTATCGACCTCGTCGCAATGTGTGCCAATGATGTGCTCGCTCAAGGCGCTGAACCGCTGTTTTTCCTAGATTATTTCGCGACTGGAAAACTCGAAAACGGCATTGCAGAACAGGTCATTTCAGGGATTGCAGAAGGTTGCAAACAGTCTGGCTGCGCCCTGATTGGCGGCGAAACTGCCGAAATGCCCGGCATGTATCCGCCTGGGCACTACGATCTCGCCGGTTTCGTCGTTGGTGCTGTCGAGCGCTCAGATATTTTACCCCGCCATTCAGATATGAGCGCTGGGGACGTTTTGATCGGGATTTCCTCCAGCGGTCCTCACTCCAATGGCTACTCGCTCATTCGGAAAGTGGTCGAGCGTTCGGGACTCTCTTATCAAGACAATGCCCCCTTCTCGAATGCACAGTCGCTCGGTGAGGCACTGCTCACCCCAACACGACTTTATGCGAAGCAGGTACTACCACTCATCAAGCAAGACCTGGTTCACGGGCTCGCGCACATTACCGGCGGCGGCGTCACAGAAAACACGCCGCGAATGTGTCCAGATACGCTCGTTCCCCGCATCGATCGAACCGCCTGGCAGGCGCCAGCCGTGTTCGATTGGTTGCAGGATGTCGGCAAAACAACTGATGATGAAATGCACCGCACCTTTAATATGGGCATCGGCATGATACTGGCGGTATCTCCCGATAAAGTGGACGCCGTTCTTTCTGAACTTCAGAAGATGGGCGAACTGGCCGTCATTCTAGGTGATTTGGTAGACGCGTGACGCGCTTAAGAGCCGCCATTCTGATCTCAGGTCGCGGCAGTAACATGTCTTCGATCTTAGACGCTGCGAAGCAGCCTGATTATCCTGTGCGCCCTCATTTGGTTCTTTCTAATCGACCAGGCGCCGCCGGTTTGACACATGCGTCAAAGGCAGGAGCTGCTGCAATTGCAATCGATCACAAACCCTTCGGAAAAGACCGTGAAGCGTTTGAGCGAGCGATGCAGTCTGTCCTCGTCGAGCATGATACCGAAATGGTGATTTTGGCAGGGTTCATGCGTATCCTCACGCCATGGTTTGTAAATCAATGGGCGCGACGGATGATCAATATCCACCCATCTCTATTGCCGAAATATCCTGGTTTGAACACACACCAGCGCGCGATAGACGCTGGCGACGCCGAGGCGGGATGTTCCGTACATTGGGTAACGGAAGGTGTTGATGAGGGTGATGTGATCGCTCAGGCACGCGTTCCTATCCGACCCGGAGACACAGCAGAATTGCTAGCTGAACGTGTTCTGCCAACTGAGCACGAACTTTACCCAAAAGCAGTTCAACTCGCGGCGCATGACATCTTGGCGCGCAACCAAGTTTAGACGAAAAACGGGCCGCAATTTCATGCGACCCGTTCTTAGAATTGATTGTCTCGCCAGAAATTAACCGACGATATCGGCTTCGCTGAAGAACTGAGCGATCTCGAGCGCAGCGTTTTCGTCACTATCAGAGCCGTGCGCAGAGTTTTCGCCAATTGATTTCGCAAACAGCTTGCGGATCGTACCGTCAGCGGCTTCTGCTGGGTTTGTCGCACCCATAACGTCACGATAGCGCGCAACAGCGTTCTCGCCTTCGAGTACTTGAACAATAACAGGCGCTGATGTCATGAACTCAACCAGTTCGCCAAAGAAAGGGCGCTCTTTGTGAATTTCATAGAAGCGCTCTGCTTGCGCCTGGCTCATGTGAATGCGTCGCTGGGCGATGATCCGCAGACCACCTTCTTCGATCACTTTGTTGATCGCTCCAGTGAGGTTACGCGCAGTCGCGTCGGGCTTAATGATCGAAAATGTGCGAGTGCCAGCCATGCCGGGCTCCTGTTGTCTTTGTTTCTAAGGTTTGGCGCGCCTATAGCGACGCAAACTGGCCGCGGCAACCGCTGGAAGCAGGATGCCACGAATTCTTCATAACTGAGTGTAATTCTGATAAGACTAATACGGATGCTAGGAGGTTCGCTTATGGCTGGAACGCTACGAATGATGCTCGCTATCGCTGCACTAATCGCAGCCGGATACGGGATCTATTTCCTCTGGACTGGGTCATTGCCGGCGCACACGTTCAAAGTCATCGGCAGCTATGGCATTCTGACACTGATCGTGTTTGTCGTGACGCTGATTACCAAACCCGCTGGCGAAAAACACTAGCGCCTAGTCTGCGCTTTTTGGGCGAAACCTGGTTAGATCTAACTCCCAGGTTTCCTTATAAGCTTGGGCAATGAGATCCTTCGACAAAGGATGGTTTAACACCGCATCACTATAAGCTTGGGCAACAGGATTTAAATCAATTCCGTAAGTCTGAAAGCGTGTTGCTACAGGCATGAACACGGCGTCAGCGGCCGACCATTCGCCAAACAAAAATGGCCCATCGGACTGATACTTAGAGCGACACATATCCCAGATCTCTAATACGCGTTCGATATCCCATTTCAGACCGGGCGTCATAGTCGGCGTTGCGTGACGGTGCCGGATGTCCACGCCCATATCGCTGCGCAGATCAATAAAACTCGCATGCATCTCCGCACAGACGCTTCGAGCAAGCGCGCGTTTGTCCGAATCGATCGGCCATACCTTGCCTGGCTCGACCTGCTCGGCGATCCATTCAGTTATCGCCATGCTGTCATGAATAATGACAGTGTCGGTAACCAAAGCGGGGACGCGGTGTTGCCCTGTCGCCTGCATCAGCGTGTCGACTGTTTCTTGTGGACCGAGTGGCAGGACGACTTCCTCAATACCCAAGCCGGACGCCCGCGCTACCAAAACGGCGCGGATCGACCAGGATGAGTAATTCAAATTACCAAGATAAAGCTTCGTCACTTCCCAGCTTCCTTCCATCCGCGGCCGCTTTGTTGGAAATAGCGCGCCACCAATCCAGCATCCTTTGCCGCTTTAAATTGTTCACGCGCTTTCTGCCGGGTCGCGCTGTCGCCATCATCAAACATCACCATGCAACGCTCAAAATTCGCATCAACGGGCAGTTCAACACCATCCATAAGCAACGCGACAGCGGCGCGGTTGTGGTTCTCAACCTCTTTTGAGATCAAAACCGGTTGCTCGGCGGCGGTGAGACCTTCGGCTTCAGCCTGGCCATGCGGCAGGAAGCTTTGATCATCATAGGTCCAGAGCGCTTCGTCCAACGCCGCTCTACGAGACGCTTCTGGGCTAACGGCAATCACCCGCCAGTCGCGTTCTAAGCACTTCTCCAGCAAAGGCCCCACAGCCCGTTCCAACGTCGTGTGCTGGAGATGGTAGAACCACCATTCTGGCTTTGGGGGAGTATCGCTCATCTGGCCTTTGTCACTCTAGAATACGCATAAAGCTCTCGGAGCTTCAGATCAGCAAAACTATCTCGCTTTGTCCAAGGCCAAGCTTCAAAGGGAAGATATTTGGTCAAGTTCGCCTCCCAGGAATACTGCCAGCCGTACCGAGCCGTAAAATCCCGCAAGCCCCAATCCAATTCGTCGGCGTCGAGCCCCAGATCTTTTAGGATCCAAGAGTCTGCTGAGACCTTTTCCTCATAAATGGAAAAAGCTCGGACAAATTCGTCGAGACTTACGGGCTTTCCCAATAGTTACCCTTCGTAATTATCCGCGATCCAGCGATCCAGCAGACGCGGGCCAAAACCGCTGGCCCAACTCGGATCGGTTGGCGCTTTCTCACCTTCGACCCAGGCGACACCCGCAATATCCAAGTGCGCCCATGTTTGACCTTCGTTGATGAAGCGCTGCAGGAATTGAGCGGCTGTAATAGACCCCGCTGCGCGTCCGCCAATATTGCGCATATCCGCAAACTTGGATTTGAGCTGCTTGTCATACTCCGGCCCAAGCGGCATGCGCCAAACGCGTTCGCCCTCTGCCATGCCTGCGGTTGTTAGCTGATCAGCTAGATCGTCATTGTTGGTGAACATGCCTGCATGATGATGGCCGAGCCCAATCACGATCGCACCAGTAAGGGTCGCAAGATCTACAATCGTCGATGGCTTATAGTGTTCTTGCACATACCAAAGAACATCGCAGAGCACTAAGCGTCCTTCAGCATCTGTGTTCTGAACCTCAATCGTCTGACCCGAGGCTGATTTCAAGATGTCGCCTGGGCGGATGGCGTCGCCGTCCGGCATGTTTTCAACCAGACCGACCAGGCCAACCACGTTCGCTTTGGCTTTTCGCTTTGCGAGCGCGAGCATTGCGCCAACAACGGCAGCAGAGCCACCCATATCGCCGCGCATGTCTTCCATGCCAGCGCCGGGTTTGAGGGAGATGCCGCCCGTATCGAAGCAAACGCCTTTGCCAACGAGCGCAACAGGCGCTTCACCCGCTTTGCCGCCCATCCATTTCATAATGCCGAGCTTTGATTCTTTAACGCTGCCCTGCCCCACGCCGAGCATTGAGTTCATGCCAAGCTTTGCGAGTTCTTTCTCGCCCAGGATCTCGATCTCCAGGCCATGTTCAGCAAGCTCTTCAATCTTTTTGGCATAGCTGCCGGGGTAAAGATCATTCGGCGGTAGGTTAACGAGGTCGCGCGCCAGATAGGTTCCATCCGCGCCGGCATCCAGCGGCTTAAAAGCAGCTTTCGCTGCTTTGGTATCTTCAGTGACGACAGAAAGCGTTGCCAGGGTTGGCTTATCTTCTTCCTTCAGTTTGGTCCGGTAATCGTCGAAACGATAGGCTGCGAGTTTGGCGCCCAATGCGATCCGCGCGCCTGCATCTGAATCATCGACCACGAGCGACAGCGTTTTGAACCCGCTATTGGCTTGCGCTTTGTAGACCAAGCCACCGATGCGCTCGAGACTACGGTCAGACCGGTCTTTGGCCTTACCACCACCAACCAACAAGGCGCGCTTAGCCGTGCTTCCTTTCGGGAGGACAACAAATGCCTGTTGTCCGGTTTTGCCGTCAAAGCGTCCTGACTTGAGCGCTTCGGTAATCAGGCCGCCCGATTCTGCGTCGAGCGCTTGTGCAGCCTTCGGCAATTTTCCGCCCTGATCGACGAGGAATCCGTGGATGTCGCCTTTTGCGGCATCTGTGAATGTAATTTTCATGCAACAACTCCGTTTGAGCGGCAAAGTAAGCATCGACGCGCCGCGTGCAACTCGCTAGGCAGGAAAAACAGACAGGAAAACAAACAAAAAACACCAATGAACCAAGTCCAGCGCTATCTCTTCAATCGCGTTTTGCGATCTGTGCTGATTATTGTGGGCGGCCTGACCGTGCTCGCAATCCTGGCGCAAGGCCTGTCTCAGACGGAAATTATTGTCGATAACCGCCAAGGCGCGCTGACATTTTTCAAGATTGTCGCGCTTGGTGTTCCGCAAATTGTTGCCTTGTTGACCCCAATGGCGATGTTCGTTGCAACTATCTGGGCGCTGAACCGGCTGCATCGTGATAGCGAAGTTGTTGTGGCCCAGGCTGCGGGTATGACCCGCTGGCAAGTTGCCTCACCGATTGTCCGGCTCGCCGTTTTGGGAGCCGTCGTGCATTTGGGCGTAAATCTCTGGGTGCAGCCCTCCGCCCAGCGAGAGATGCGCGCCACAATTAGCGAAGCGCGCGCAGATTTGGCGTCCTCTCTGATCCGTCCAGGCCAGTTCACGACACCCGATGCCAACCTCACCGTCTTCGCGAGGGAGCAACAAGGTCAAGATCTGATTGGTGTTCAGATTGCCGAACGGATTGGTCAGCCTGACGCGCGCGACTATCTCGCTGAACGTGGGCGCTTTATCGAGGTGGATGGGCAACCCGCCATCGTGATGTTCAATGTCCAGATCCATTTTTTCGATGACAATGGCATCCTGAACATTCTCTATTCAGACCAATCGACCTTTGATCTTACGCCCTTCACCCAAGAAGACAGCAAGCTCGTGCTCAAAGCGTCTGATAGGTACTTGCACGAACTGCTCTTTATCGATCGATCAAGTTACAATGAGAGGCGTAACGAAGTTGAGTTCCTCGCCGAAGCGAATTCGCGATTATCCTCACCGCTGATCAGCATCGCCATGGCCCTACTCGCCACGCTGGCGGTGATGGGCGGTAATTTTAGTCGACGGGGCTATTCCCAGCGAATCGTCATCGCGTCTGGCGGCGCGCTGGTATTGATCATCTTTCAACTGTCCGTCCAATCGCAGAGCGGAAACGACCCCGGCATGAATGTTGGCCAGTGGATTGTGCCAATCCTGGCGATTGGCGGCCTGTCCTACGTCTTGTTTGTCAGCGGCAATCGCATCAAAGGCGCGCCAAAGACATGATCGGCTCGATGATTCAACGCTATGTGTTTACGCGCTGCTTGATCGCGCTCGGGCTGGTTGTCGGCATCTTCGCGATCACAATCATGTTGGTCGATGTCGTGGAGCAACTACGTACAGTTGGCGGTGATATTGATCTGTCGCCGATGACAGCGGTGCAGCTTTCCCTGATGAAGCTTCCGGGCCTGATAGAAGAGACGCTCGCATTCGCCGTGCTTGTCTCGGCGATGATTGCTTATAATCAACTCTCTAAAAGCTCGGAGCTTTCAGTTATTCGCGCCACGGGACAGTCGGCCTGGCAGTTCTTAGCGCCCGTCATGGTTATGGCGGCGGGCCTTGGCCTGTTTGCCATGATGATCCTGAACCCCCTTGGCGCACACCTGTCTGAGCGGTTTGAGACAACCCGCGCGAACTTACTCCAAGAAGGTGGACGTGTGGTTGAACGCCAGCGCTCTGATGTTTGGCTTCGTCAGGGCAGCGATGATAGCCAAATTGTAATTTATGCAGGCACTGTCGATAGTACCGGCCAAGTCTTCACGAATGTCCGTTTTTTGGAGGAAGGCCGTGTCTATGAGGGCGCGCGTCCAACATCGCGTTTCCGCTTCACCCGCCGCATCGATGCTGAAACCGCTCAAATCTCTGGTGGGTTCTGGCAATTGTCCAACTTGATCGAAAACACCCCAGGGAACCCGCCACAGGAACTCGAAAGCCTGGCGATCGAGACCGATCTTGACCCCAACACTCTGCTGTCGCGCTTTACCTCGCCTGACACGATTGGGTTCTGGGGCCTGCCCTCCTTTATAAGCCAAACCAGTCGCGCCGGGCTTGATACATCGCGTTTCACGATGCGTTGGTTTGGACTTACGTCTTTGCCAGTGCTGTACACGGCTATGGCCCTCATTGGCGCGATTGTTTGTTTGCGGCTATCCCGCCTGGGGGGAACAAGTCGCTTGATCGCGGTTGGCGCCGGGGCCGCGGCGGTCCTGTTCTTTGTAACCCAGATCGCGTCTAGCTTTGGTTCATCCGGCGCCATCCCCGCGCTGATCGCGGCGTGGTCGCCAGCGCTCTGCGCGCTTTTCATTTCGCTGACCGTTTTGGCCTATCAGGAAGACGGTTAAACATTTCCATCCTTGACAGCAGGCGCGGCCACAACCACTTTCCGGCGCCTTGAAGACCTGCCTGGAGCGATCTGTCCATGAATGTAGTCGTTGTTGAGTCCCCTGCTAAAGCGAAGACGATCAACAAGTATCTCGGAAAAGACTATAAAGTGCTCGCCTCATACGGGCACATTCGAGATCTGCCCTCAAAAGATGGCTCTGTTGATCCAGACAATGACTTTGAAATGGTCTGGCAAGCTGACTCTAAGAGTCAGGCCCGTATTCGCGAAATCGCAGAAGCGGTCAAAGCGGGTGGAAAACTCATTCTCGCAACCGACCCTGATCGTGAAGGCGAGGCGATCTCCTGGCACTTACTAGATGCGCTTAAGAAGCGCCGGGCGATTAAGAAAGACACGCCGGTTGAGCGCGTGGTTTTCAACGCGATAACAAAGTCAGCCGTAACCAGCGCGATGGCCAATCCGCGGGAAATCGATCAAGAACTCGTGGATGCTTACCTAGCACGTCGGGCGCTAGACTATCTCGTTGGTTTTAACCTATCGCCTGTCCTATGGCGGAAACTTCCCGGCTCCCGTTCGGCTGGACGCGTTCAGTCAGTGGCTCTTCGCATCGTAGTCGATCGCGAGCTTGAGATTGAGCAATTTAAGCCTGAAGAATACTGGACCATTGGCGCGAAACTCCGAGCAACAGACGGCACTGATTTTGAAGCGCGCCTTCATGCGCTAAATGGCAAGTCACTCAAGAAGTTCGACCTACCCGATGCGGCCGCAGCGCAATCTGCCTTGGATGCTGTGAAGATTGGCGGTTACGCCGTCGAAAGCGTTGAAGCTAAGCCGGTCAAGCGCAACCCACCGCCACCATTTATTACCTCAACTCTGCAGCAAGATGCGTCTCGAAAGCTCGGCTTTTCAGCCAAGCGCACGATGCAGGCCGCGCAAAAACTCTACGAAGAAGGCCGCATTACGTATATGCGGACCGACGGCGTCAACATGGCGGAAGAGGCCTATCATGCCGCACGCGACCACATCCAGGGTAATTATGGCGCTCAATATCTGCCTGAGAAGCCTCGGCGCTATTCATCTAAGCAAAAGAACGCTCAAGAGGCACACGAGGCGATCCGACCGACCGATTTCAGCTTGCGCCCTGATGACTATAAGCAATCCGACGGCGATCTCTGGAAGCTTTACGCACTGATCTGGCGCCGCGCGGTAGCCTCTCAAATGGAGCCAGCGCAGTTTGAACGCACGACAATCGACCTGCTCAACAAAGATAAGTCAGCGACTCTGCGTGCGACTGGGCAGGTTTTGGTCTTTGATGGCTTTATCAAGCTCTACACTGAGGGGCGTGACGACTCTGACAAAGACGAAGATGCGGAAGCTCGTCTTCCTAAAATTGAAGCAGGCGAACATGCTGACCTTCTGGAAGCCAAATCGGAGCAGCATTTCACCAACCCGCCGCCACGATATACCGAGGCGTCTCTGGTTAAAAAGCTTGAAGAGCTCGGCATTGGCCGGCCGTCTACTTATGCCTCGACCATGTCGACCTTGGTCGACCGCGATTACGTGCGGATTGAAAAGAAGCAACTGGTTCCTGAGGATAAAGGCATCCTTGTTACCTCGTTCTTGGAGAACTTCTTCAAACGCTATGTAGAGTATGATTATACCGCGAACCTGGAAGAGAAATTGGACGTCATCTCCGATGGCAAACTCGACTGGAAAGCGTTCCTGCGAGAGTTCTGGACACAGTTCACCTCATCCATCGCGGAGACCAAAGATCTTCGCGTGTCAGCCGTTCTGGACGTTCTTAACGAAGCGCTTGGCCATCATGTCTTCCCGCCGGTTGATGAGAACGGCGACATCAAGGAGAAGCCGCGACTTTGCCCGCTTTGCAATGAAGGCGAGCTAAGCTTGAAGCTTGGCCGTCACGGCGCATTTGTCGGCTGTTCGAACTATCCCGAGTGTAAGTTCACGCGTCCCTTCTCAACCCAAGAAGAAGCCGAGAACGCGATCAATCCTGATGGCGAAGAAGTCGCGGTTCATCCCGATACGGGTCAACCCGTTATGCTCAAATCTGGGCGTTTCGGGCCTTATCTAGAAATGGATATCGGCGAGGACAAACCGAAGCGCTCGAGCCTACCAAAAGGTTGGAATCCTAAGGAGTTGGACGCAGACAAGGCGATCATGCTGATTAGCTTACCGCGCGAAGTGGGCAAACACCCTGAGGACGAAGAGCCCATTATGGCCAATCTGGGTCGCTATGGGCCCTACGTGCAGCACCAGCGCACATTTGCGAACCTCTCAAGCGTTGAAGAGATGTTCACGATCGGCTTGAACCGCGCTGTCTCGCTGATCGCGGACAAGCGCGCGGGCGGCGGCCGCGGTGGACGCGCTGCGCCGAAAGTTCTGAAAGATCTAGGGGCTCACCCGTCGAGCGGTGATCCAGTTCAAGTTCTTGATGGCCGCTACGGCCCTTATATCAAGCACCAGAAAACCAATGCGACTTTGCCGAAGGATACTGAACCTACCAGTATCAATATCGATCAAGCGCTTGAGCTCTTAGCGGCGAAAGAAACCAAAGGCGGCAAAAAGAAACGCACGACAAAGAAAAAGGCGCCGGCCAAGAAAAAAGCGCCTGCGAAGAAATAGCGTCGCAGCCTTTATTCGAGCCGCCCGCCCTTCTCAACGCTGAGCAGGCGCGAAATATCTGGATCTGGTGTTCCCTGCAGTGGCAGCGGAATGTCCATGCCAGGGATCCAAATATACGGCGTGACATACACCACCAACTCGGTTCGTCTTTCTAAGGCTCCCTGCTTTCCGGCAAAGGCGTTGAGAACTGGGACATGGCGAAGCCACGGAATTCCTTCTTTCTCGGCGATCCGATAGCGTGAATTCAATCCACCGATCATGATCGTCTGCCCAGAGCCAACGATCATCGACGTAGAGGCTGAGTTTCTCTGCTTTGTCAAAAGAACCTCGCCTGCCGTCGCGCCAAAACGAGAATCTTCCAAGGTCAGGTCGATGCGGATTGAATCATCAGCCATCACGGCGGGTGTAATCTCCATAGAGATCCCGGCTGTAATTGAGTCGGTGCTGACAACCGATGTGTCTGCCGTGCTAACGCGGACGAACTGATCATCCACGATCGAGATACTGGCAGGCTGCATGCTGCGCGTTGCGATATAGGGGCGTGCAAGCACCTGCGCGGCATTGCGAGCGGCCAGGAAGTCGATGGTCGCGGTCACTTGCGCTGAGTCAGATGCGAGATCGGAGAATGTGGCGACTATGTTCCCGCCGGTCTGACCAGGTATCAGGTTCGCGATGCTGAACTTACCGCTTGCGGCGTCTTCAAAACTCAGCCCGAGCGTTTCGATGGAGGATGTATTGATATCGACCACCAATGCCTCGATGATCACATGCGCCACGGGCCTATCAGCTTTTGCGATAATGTTGAGCGCTTGAGCAACCTCATACGCCGGGCCGGCGAGATAGACGGAATTGGTCTCCTGGATGTTGCTCGCTGTTAGGCCCTCATCGTCGGAAAAGTCGGCAAAAGGAAATAGCTCTTCGATCAGTGTGACGACATCTTCGGAAGACAGATGTCGAATGAGAACTTCATGGCTGACAAACGCGGCGGCTTCTTCAGTCGTCAGATCGAGTTGGTCTCCGCGGAGACCTGACTGGAATGTCAGAACGCCATTTATGTCTTCAACATAGACACCGGATGACCCCAGGATTGCGTTCAACCCGTCCAGCAGAGGTTGGTCGTCGAAGCGTGCCGACACGGTTCCAGATACAGAGACGCTCTCTGATGCGTATTGCAGCTGCGGGCTGTCTAAGATGCGCGCCACGACATGCCGCAAACTCGCTCGCACCAGATTGACTGAAAGCAGCGCATTGCCTGTCTGCGGCTCAGTTTTAACCTCAATGCGCCGGATTGTGCCTTGCCTGTCTTGCGCGCGTTGCTCTGCATTTCGGTCCGTCTGCGCGCGATAGGCTTCAAGCAAGGCTGTTTGATCGTTGCGCCCTTGCAAGTTTGGATCTGCGATACAGCTCGCTAGAAACACGAGCATTGAGGCTGCGAGACCACGCACCACTCCAGATCGAACAACCTGCAATTCATTCGACATCATGGTGCGCAGCCACGCATTCTGTTTCGTTATAATTTTGATAGGGTCAGCCCTTCGGGCCCGGCTAAATGCTAAAATCCAGCATTGCTTTGCTTGCCGCACTTATAACCAAGAGCGTCTACCGGATGCCCATCTACAGTCGGGACTTGGTCGTTGAGAGGGGTAGCCTTGTTGCTCTTCCAACTGTTGGAATTCAAATCGCCTTTCACTGTCGCGATGAGCTGACAGCCTGGTGTGAGATACAGGTTTTGGTCTTTACTATTGCCGCTCAAGATCTTGATCTTGATCTTGTAGGCGCAGGAGGCTGGGATCACGAATGTATTGTAGTTTCCTCCGGGAACATCATCTTTGATCTTCTTGTCCAGTCCCGGGCAACTGGGATGGGTTGCGGCACCGCCAGGCTGATCGCTTCGCGCCGTTACAGAGGTCCAATCGAGAGTAAATACGCCGCCATTTGCGATAACGAGAACACCGCACACAGCGTTCGAACCTTCGCATGAGGAATGCGTCCAACGACTTTGTTGTGACGATCCTGCGTTTGCAGGAGCGATGGGGGCAAGCGCTGCGACTAGAGCTGTCGCCATTACACCAGCGCCAACCTTTTGGTACGTGGTAAACATATCAGTCCTTTGTTTCATTGCTCTTATGGTCTGATGGTTAGTTGGCTCTTCGAGCTGACGCGACTGTCACATCGGACAGTATGCGGGGACTGCAAAAGTCGATTTGGGTTTGCCGAAACATTTTAAGGAGGCAGATTTGGCGACCCGAAAACTATTACCAATCCTCACCGCTGGCCTTGCGGCTGCTTTGCTGGCTCCTACGGTAAGCGCTGAAGCGTCAATTTTTGAACTGCGGATCACGAACAACACAAACAAAGATCTGACATTCAAGCTTCAGGATGGACACTCAAAGCACGTTCGCCTGACCCACGACAAACAACACGTCATTTCCCATACAATCGAAGCAGGAACCTATGGCGTCGTTGGCGTGCAACCCGACGGTCATAAGTGTGACCCTGGCTGCGGCACCTGTACGCCGAGCTACGGCAAGGTCTACGCTTGGTACACCAATGATAGCGGGAAAGAGGTTCGCAACAATTACTACAAAGCAACAGTTGAGTTCTTCGAGTATTGCGGCGTTGCCGGAACCAAACCGGTAACGGCTTATACGTCAAACTGGGCTTTCGATCATGGCGGTGGGCAAGGCACAAACCACTTCAACCACGAGCAAAAGTCTTCTCACAACAATTATACGAAGAGTGACCCAGCCCAGGGTCTTACAGTCGACGGAAAATATATCAGCGGCCACGCAACCATCACCTATTCGGAGAAATAGTTCTAAAACCGGACTTAGACGGCTATCAGCTAAGCAAACGAGTTCAACTTACACCGACTTGCCGTATAGATTGAACGGCGCGGATCATTCGGATCAAAGCCATATCTGAGCGCGGCTGCGACCACAGCTTGCATCGTCGTGCTCACGCCCAATCGCTCCCGTGCATTGGTCACATGAAAACGTAGCGTCCGTTCGGAAATGCCGAGAATACAGGCAGCCTCTGAGATGGTTTTCCCAACCGCCAGCCATTGCAAACACTCAATCTCGCGACACGAAAGCGGGGAGTTCAGAGACGGCTGAACCGGTTTCGTTCCAGCGATCAAGGATTGGCTATGAAGATACCTATACGCGGCCACAAAGGTTTCGAATATCACCGTAGCAGAGTCTCGCATCTGCCCGGTTTCTCGTGCTTGTGTTCGCGCCGTCAAAAGCAAGATCCGGTCTCGCTCTCGGCAGATCGTGTAGGACAAGAATTCGGTCCAAAATGCATCGGAATAATCTGAAATGACCCTGTGCTGAGCATTAAACACTGGCGATGAGATCTCAGTTGCTGAGATGATGCCGGTTTGCTCCATTTGCCAGTCTAAGAATGATCTCGTTTCAGCGACATCAGACCCCAGAATCTTCGTCCACGTCGCTGACAGATCGGCCCTTAGCGGTTCTGCGTCCGCGCTCAAGCTGCGATCAAAATTGTCCCAAACCGGCGACAAATTTTCCTGCATCGCTTGGGTCGCCCCAGGACCTGGGACCCAATCAAGAGAGAGGTGTTCAAATTGAATGTGCTCGAACAACAACCCGGTGTGACGGAGTAGATCAGCCAGTTGTTTGCATCGATACAGCTGCAATAGCTCTACGTTTAAGTTCATTCGCCAGGTTCGATTGAAGGGTTAGTTCAATCCCCTACTCTGTTCTCGTCAGTCGAGCTGTCCCCGGTTTAACTTGCCGATTGACGCGATATGAAACGCAGATTTTCTTTTGCAGATAACTTCTTGTTTTCGATCAATACGCGACACGTAACATGTATACCATTTACAATTGCATAATCGAATTCTCTATTATTTGTATAGAATCGTTTTTTGACCGTTTTCTAAAAGTATCCAGAATCTCGTGCGCATCAGATTTGCCTAGACTGTGACCACGACCGGGACTTAGAAGTCAGAGCATGACTGAAGACATACGTATTCGCTCCGCCAAACCGGCCGACCTGCCAACGCTCCTACGTTTTGAGCAAGGAATCGTTTCAGCGGAGCGCCCTTATGATCAGACGCTCAAACCCGACCCGATCAGCTATTATGACATTGCGGCGATGCTGGACGCCCCGGATTCAGAAGTCGCTGTCGCCGAACATGATGGCCGGCTAATCGGATCAGGCTATGCCCAAAGAAAGGCCTCGCGACACTATTTGAAACCCGAGTTCCATGCCTTTATTGGCTTTCTTTATGTTGAGCCGGACTATCGCGGCCAAGGCGTCAATCAACGCGTTTTGGATCATTTGTTCACATGGGCACGCGAGAAAGACCTACCCGAGATTCACCTCACCGTTTACCCTGATAACGCGCCTGCCATTCGCGCCTATGAGAAGGTCGGTTTTGCGCCCTATATTCTAGAAATGCGCCTCAACCTCGACGAACAGTGACAGCGTCCGATTCGGAGTTTCTGCGCTCTTGTGGTTAAACGTTATCCACGCGAGGTCTGCGATGGCGTTTAAGAGTATTATTGGCAATTGGATACTGGCTGGGTCGGTCATCGGTGCATTCGCGTACTTGTCCGAAACAGTCGGAACGAGCTCTTCAGTGCCTGTGGCAAGCGAGACCTCGACGATCGCGCCTGAGCTTGTCCAACCGCCGCTGAACCGGGTGATCCTGTCGAGCGAAAGCGACGAAGAAGATTCAGACCCAGAGACGCCCGCTCCGACGCCGCTGCAAATCCGATTACCAAGCATTGAACTCGACCAGCCCCTGCCCCCGACAACTGTCGCCGATCCATTCCCGGACGACCTCTCCCTTTGCGCCCTGATAACCATCTCTAATGCACCTGCGGTCGATGCCGACCGTAATATCTCCGGTTACCGCAAATATGTTGGCGTAAATGGGATCAATATCGCGATGGCACCCATAGAGCGCGGCTGCTTTTCCTCAGGATTTGGGTTGCGAGGGCAAAACCTGCACAAGGGTGTCGACTATCACAATCAAAACCACGTCAAAATCTTTGCCGCTGCGGCGGGTGTTATGCGGGAAAAAGAGTACCGCAATGATTATGGCAACATGATTGTGATTGATCACGGCGAGGGCGTCTTTACCCGCTATGCCCACCTACACAGCTTTGCAGACAGTGTTGAGATTGGCGACACGGTCTCTAGCGGCGCAATAATCGGCTTGATGGGAAATACGGCAGGCTATCCCATCCCCGTACATCTTCACTATGAAGTCTTAGTGGGCGAATGGGCCGAACAAGCCGGATCGTTTGCTCTGACGCCTGTCAATGTGTTTGCCAGGCTGTCTGATAATTAGGGCAAGCCAAGGGGCGCGACTTCCTGTAAAGCGCGCTGCATGAGTTTTCCAGATCGAGAGACCGTCCTGGCGTTTCTTAAAAAGAACCCGGACGCCACCACCAAACAAGAGATTGCCCGCGGCCTTAAAGTGAAAGGCCGTGAGCGTCAGACTCTGCGTACAATCCTAAAAGAGCTGGAAGCGGACGGAACGCTTACCAAAACAGGTCGACGGGCCTGGGCGCAATCAGATACGCCGCCGCCCACCTCTGTGGTTCGGTTTGAACGCACGGACGAAAATGGCGACCTCATAGCGCGCGCCTTTGGAAAACAAGGCGCATATGGGCCTGAGCTGATCTTTGACGGCTATTCGGGTAAATCACGTGGGTCCGCACCGGGCGTTGGGGATCGCGGTCTCGCACGGCTCAAGGAAACGGATGGGGTGTGGACAGCGCGCCTGATGAAGCTGTTTGAGGCACGCGACGAAGAACGCCCTGTCACCGGCGTCTATCTCAGCACGGATCGCGGCGGCCGGGTCAAACCCGCTAGCCGCAAGATCAAACATGAGCTGCACATTCGCGACGCTGACCGCAATGGCGCCGAAGATGGTGACTTGGTAATGGCCTCGCCTTATCCACAACGCGGATATGGCCCTGTGCGCGCTGAGATCACACAAATCCTAGGCCGCCGCGAAGACCCCCGCGCCGCGTCGATCCTCTCCATCGCGGCATATGATATTCCAACGGAATTTCCCGAAGAGGTTGTTGAGCAGGCGCGCACCAAAGAGCCTGCAGAGGTGAAGCGTACCGACCTCCGTGAAACGCCCTTGATAACGATTGATCCTGCGGATGCGCGTGACCATGATGATGCGGTTTTCGCTGAGGCGTTGGAGGATGGATTTCGGGTCATAGTCGCCATCGCCGACGTTTCAGCCTTCGTAACGCCAGGAAGCGCACTCGATCGCGAAGCACTCAAGCGTGGAAACTCGACCTATTTCCCCGACCGAGTGGTCCCCATGCTCCCGTTTGAGCTCAGCGCCGATGCCTGCTCCCTGAAAGAAGGCCAGGACCGCCATTGTATGGCCGTTGAAATCGAGTTCGATAAGTCTGGCTCCAAGCGCAAGCATCGATTTATCCGAGCCATTATGCGCTCGGCCGGCGCATTGTCTTATGAAGAAGCCCAGCAAGCGATTGATGGTCAACCAAGTGATCGCGCCGCACGGCTATTGGAGACGGTCCTGAAGCCGCTCTGGGCGGCTTATGCAGCGGTTACACAGGCTCGCTCTAGGCGCGCACCGCTCGAACTGGATCTTCCTGAGCGAAAAGTCGAAATCGCAACAGATGGTACAGTTTCAGGGATTCGGACAAAAGAACGGTTTGATGCACACAAGCTCATAGAAGAGTTTATGATCCAAGCGAATGTCTGCGCCGCCGAAGAGCTAGAATCAAAAGGGTCTCCCCTGCTCTACCGTGTCCATGATGCGCCATCAGACGCAAAGATCGCAGCCTTAGCCGAGTACTTGAAGACGATGGACGTGAAGTGGCCGCTGGGCGAGAAAACGCAAACGCGTCGCTTCAACAAGTTGCTCTCTGACTTTGAGGACACAGACCAGGCTGAAGCTGTTTCTGAGATCATTTTACGGACGCAAAGCCAAGCGATTTATAGCCCCGATAATATCGGACATTTCGGTCTGAACCTGAAGAAATACGCGCACTTCACAAGCCCTATTCGCCGCTACAGTGACCTCATCGTCCATAGAGCGCTGATTAAGTCTCTTAAATTCGGCCCAGATGGGCTTGATGAAAAGCAGGCAGTTCAACTCGATGAAACGGCCGAACACCTGGTTCAGACCGAGCGTCGGTCAATGGCCGCGGAACGGGACGCGACCGACCGCTACCTGGCGCATTATCTCGCAGATCGCGTGGGTGCGGAATTCACTGGCAGGATTACCGGCGTCACTGCCTCAGGCCTGTTTGTCCGGCTCGACGAGACCGGCGCAGACGGTTTCTGCCCCGCATCTCAAATTTCTCATGAATACTGGGCATACCGCGAAGCCGCCCAGGCGCTTGTCGGGGATCAATCCGGGAAACGCTATGAACTCGGCCAATCTGTGACCGTCCGTTTGCGTGAGGTCACGCCGCTTGAAGGCGGCTTGCTTGTCGAAATCATTTCAGATCCGCGCCCCCGCGATCCCAATGAAAAATTGCAGCCTCGGACGCGGGGGAAGCGCTTTGATCGCTCACGAAGCTCTGGCAACATGAAGCGGGGACGAGGAAAGTCAGGCGGAAAAGGCAAGAAACGGCGATGAGCAAACCCGACCTAGGCACCGCCTATGACCGCGAAGATGCTGGCGAAGTGATCTTAGAAAACAAACCGAGCCCACGTCCGAAAGATGCCGCAACTCTGATCCTGGTCCGCCGGGACCAAGCACAGCCACGCGTGTTGATGGGCAAGCGCTCCGGGCGCCACGATTTCATGCCGGACAAATACGTGTTTCCTGGCGGACGAGTCGATCCTCAAGACGGCCGCGTCGTCAGCTATAGCGAGCTGGATGAGGTTCAAGCCGAGCGCCTACGTTACCAAGCAAAGCGCCTCCCTAGAGCCTTCGCCCTCACGGCTATTCGTGAGACGTTCGAAGAAACCGGCCTCTTACTTGGGCGCCAAGCTGAAATGCCACAAAAAGCGCCTGAAGGTTGGCAACCGCTTTACGATCTCGATATCGCGCCCTGTTTGCAACATTTGCAGTTTATCGGACGTGCGGTGACACCGCCTTATCGTCCGAAACGGTTCGATGCACGCTTCTTCATGGCTGAGGCCGAGAAGGTGCTCATTGACGACCGCCCGCCCCTCGATGGCGCTGAATTACATGATCTTCAATGGGTGTCGCTAAAGGATGCTCTATCGCTCGATTTGCCTAACGTGACCCGCTTCATGCTCGGGGAAATCGAAGAACGCCTAACCAAAAAAGACGATCTTGGTCCACCATTTCTGCGATGGACCCGTTCAGGTCACTCAGCAGACCGAATTTGATGCGTCACAGCGGTTGACTTCAGCCTCGCAACCCATCATTAGACGCGTTTTCGAGTTTCAGCCCTAAATTAAAGGCGCACCGTTATGGCCAAACCGGCAACGATTAAAATTCGCCTGAATTCAACTGCAGGCACCGGGTTCTTCTACGTCACGAAAAAGAACCCACGCAACATGACCGAGAAAATGGTCAAGCGGAAGTATGATCCGATTGCTAAAAAGCATGTCGAATTCAAAGAAGGTAAGATCAAGTAAGACCTTCAATTTGAATGAGTTTCAAGAAAACCGAGCCACGAGCTCGGTTTTTTTATGCGGTCGCCTCGTCTGAAACGAGTTCGTCCACAGTTTTTAAGAAAGACCGGACTTGGATTGGTTTCGAGAGATAGCCCTCGCACCCGGCTTCCCGGACCAGCATCTCATCTGTGCGCATCGCAAACGCGGTCACAGCGAGCACCGGAATACCTGCTGTCCGCTCATCGTCTTTCAACCACCGCGTAATATCGAGACCAGACACTTCCGGAAGCTGAATGTCCATAACGATCAGATCCGGTTTTTCTTCAAGCGCGATACCGACGGCTTTAGCGCCGTCCACACATTGCAAAGTCGCGTAGCCGCTCGCTTCAAGCAAATCGCTGAACAAGCGCATGTTCAACGCATTGTCTTCTACAATCAGGACTTTGCGAGAGGTCTTCTCTGCCATGCGCTCGGTTCCGAATCAGATAGGGCCCCCATTTGCCCTTCATCCTTGTAACGATACCTTCGTTAACGATTCTTTTCCAATTGCGCGCCGCTTTAGAACATGGCAAGAACAAACATGCCCGCAATGTGCCGAGACTGCGATACTCTTGTCTCTGACACCGCAGAGCAGTGCCCGAACTGTCAGTCATACCGCGTGATCGCACACCCCGAGCTGGAGACTCTGTCGATCGCCCATATCGATTGCGACGCCTTTTTCGCCGCGGTTGAAAAGCGTGATAATCCAGATCTGAAAGACAAACCCGTCATCGTTGGAGGCGGAAAGCGCGGCGTCGTCGCGACTTGTTGTTATATAGCGCGGTTGCATGGTGTTCGCTCCGCAATGCCGATGTTCAAGGCGCTGAAAGCTTGCCCCGAGGCCGTGGTCGTAAAACCCCGTCGGGAGGCCTATTCGACCGCTTCCAAGCAGATCCAAGAGAAGTTCCGAACTCTAACGCCAACCGTGCAAATGCTCAGCGTCGATGAGGGGTTTCTTGATTTGTCCGGAACAACGCGCCTCGCTGGCGCCTTTCCAGCCATGTCACTCAGCCGACTGTCCCGCGAAGTCGAGGATGAAATCGGGATTACGATTTCGATTGGCCTGTCGGAAAACAAGTTCCTCGCCAAAACCGCCAGCGAATTGGATAAGCCGAGAGGTTTTGCCCTGATCGCCAAATCTGAAGCGATTGAGTTTCTGGCCGACAAGCCAGTCGGATTTCTCCATGGTGTCGGCAAGCAATTGGCCAAGAAATTGGAGCGCGACGGATTTCGACATGTCGGTGATCTGCAAACCAGCGAGGCCCGCGACCTGATCCGTCACTATGGTGAAACTGGTCTTTGGCTGCACCAGCGCTCGCAAGGGATCGACAATCGGCCAGTTCGAACCGACACAATTCGAAAGTCTGTCTCGGCCGAGCGCACGTTTGAGACGGATATTTGTGACTATGCAATGTTGGAGGATCGCCTGTGGCAGGTCTGCGAGGAGACCGCCATTCGCGCCAAGCGCCATAATGTCGAAGGCTCAACTATCACGCTGAAACTCAAGACTAAGGATTTTCGGACGCTGACTCGGTCTGCGACGCTTTCAACCTGCACAAACCTCGCCAATGCGCTTTTCAAAATCACCAAGCCACTTTTATCGCGCGAGGCACAAGGCGACCGCGCGTATCGCCTGATCGGAGTTGGGCTTTCGCATTTACAGGAGGCGCGCTTCGATAATCGCGACCTCGTCGATCCGGGCGTTGAGAAACGCGCCAAAGCCGAACGCGCGAGCGACGCCGCGCGATCTAAGTTCGGATTGTCCTCCGTTGTCACAGGACGGTCGATTAAACTTGCCGCGGAAAAAGCTCGTAAATCGTAATCTCGCTTGCGCTTGCAGCCGTGGATACGCTAGCTGAACCAAAAGGAGACCCGCCCCCATGACCACACCTGAGAGCCGTCTCGCCGAGCTCGGCATCACCCTTCCCGCGCCGATGGCCGCAGTCGCGAATTACGTCCCGTTCGTAATCACCGGCAACCAATTATTCGTTTCTGGTCAAGTCAGTGCGGGGCCAGATGGACGTGTCATCGGACGACTTGGTGAAAACATGAGTTTGGAACAAGGCCAAGCCGCAGCACGCCTTTGTGCATTAAACCTCATCGCCCAATGCAAAGCGGCGGTGTCGGATCTTTCGCGAATTAAGAGAGTCGTGAAACTTGGCGGATTCGTGAACGCCCATCCTGATTTTGTAGACATACCACAGGTCATCAATGGTTGCTCCGATCTCATGGTGGATGTGTTTGGAGAAGCTGGTCGTCACGCCCGGTTCGCAGTCGCTAGCCCAGTCTTGCCGCTGGGCGTTGCCGTAGAAATCGACGGCGTTTTCGAGATTGGCTGAGCGCTTCAACTTTAGCGACTATGCTTACGCGCATCGTGGGCTGTGGACGCCGGATGGGCCGTCCGAGAATAGCCTAAAAGCCTTTCTGCTGGCTGCTGAACATGGCTTCGGCATCGAGTTTGATGTTCGGCCATCGAGCGACGGCGTCCCAATCGTGTTTCATGACCCAAAGCTCGATCGGATGACGGAGGAAAACGGGGCGACAGAGGATCGGACGGCAGCAGAATTGGTAGGCCTCGAACTGCAAGGCGGCGGCGAGATTATCAGTTTAGAGGACCTGCTCACGGCATGGCCTGCAACCACGCCGCTCCTCTGTGAGATGAAAATCGACGGTAATACCGATCCAGAGGCGTTTTGTAGGAGCGTCGCTGCACTCATCGCGGATCATAACGGCCCCGCCGCGATGATGAGTTTCTCCAAAGTCGCCGTTGCGGCCATTCCGGATGATATCACGAGTGGACAATTGATAGCGCCGAGCGAAGGCGGAGTCTCAAAACCCCTTGCTGAGACGCCTAGCGTGCGCGTTGACTACTTGGCCTGCCACACCAGCGACGCCGAGAATGCATCTCTGCAAGCCGCGCGCAGCGACACACCGCTCATTACCTGGACCGTCAAAGATTTGGTCACCTGTGAAGACCTATCCCCGTTCACCGACAGTCAAATTTTCGAGGGTTTTGATCCTGCGCTCGCAAAACGACATATTTTGAATACATAGAGCGGTATGGACGAAACGGTTTTCAAAGCGCGTATAATTTCTGGGCTAAGCGAAGTCTCCCCAGAGGCTTGGAACCGTCTCGCGAATCCACCAGCACTTTCCTTCGATCCATTTCTGACTTGGGAGTTTTTGGAAGCCCTCGAAGCGTCTGGCGCGGCGCGGCCTGAGACTGGTTGGTCGCCTTGTCATGTTTTGGTTGAGGGTCCAGGCGAGGAGATCCTCGCCGCTATGCCGCTCTATGCAAAGACCAACAGCCAAGGCGAGTTCGTTTTTGATCATTCCTGGGCCGATGCTTACGAACGCGCAGGCGGCGCTTACTTTCCGAAACTACTGAGCGCCGTGCCATTTACGCCGGTCACCGGTCGGCGGTTTTTGGTGCCGCCGGGCCCCGACCAGGAACGCCTTCAAGACGCGCTACTGTCTGCTGCGATCCAAATTGCGGTGCAGAATGATTTTTCTTCCTTGCATGTAAATTTTGTTGAACCTGAGTTCGCGACTCAAATGGCGGAAACGGGACTTTTGATCCGAACCGACCAACAGTTTCACTGGAGTAACGACGGCTATGAAGACTTCGATGGTTTTCTGGCGGCGCTATCTTCGGCGAAACGCAAAAACCTTCGAAAAGAGCGCGCGAAAGCGCAAGCGGGTCTGACGTTTAAGCATCTTACTGGCGACGACATTACAGAAGCGCATTGGGATGCGTTCTTTGAGTTCTACATGGACACCGGGTCGCGCAAGTGGGGCTATCCGTATCTCAACCGCGATACGTTCACGATCTTGGGGGATCGTATCGCCAACCATATCTTGCTCATCCTGGCGTATGAGGACGACACTCCGATTGCCGGAGCGCTCAACTTGATTGGCTCAGATACGCTATATGGGCGTTACTGGGGCTGTACAGATCCACGCCCCTTCTTGCACTTCGAAACCTGCTATTATCAGGCCATCGATTACGCGATTGAACATAAGCTCTCGTCAGTTGAAGCGGGCGCGCAAGGCGGACATAAGCTCGCGCGTGGCTACAGCCCCGTAACAACGCATTCTGCGCACTGGATTGCGCATAAAGGCCTTCGAGAAGCAATCGACCATTATCTTGAGCGTGAACGCCAGGCTGTCGAACACGAAGCTGCCTATTTGGAAAAACGCACGCCGTTTAAAAAGGACCCAACATGACTCTGCACGCAGACTATGACCCGGATAACATCTTTGCCAAAATTCTGCGCGGAGAAATGCCCAGCGTGAAGGTCTTTGAAGACGACACGGTGCTCGCCTTTATGGACGTGTTTCCGCAATCAGAAGGCCACACTCTGATTATCCCGAAAGAGGTCCAGGCGCGCAATTTCCTCGATATGCCGACGGAAAAACTTGGGGCCTATATGGAGCAGGTGCAGAAAGTCGCCCGCGCCGTTGAGAAAGCACTCACACCGGATGGCGTAGTTGTGACTCAGTTCAATGGCGCCCCCGCTGGACAGACGGTCTTTCACCTTCACTTTCACATTATTCCACGCTGGAGTGACAAAGCACTTTCAGGACATGCCAGCGGACAGATGGCAGATATCGCGGATCTTGAAACGATTGCCACGAAGATCCGCGCTGAACTGCCCTAAGGGTCTAGAGGCCGAGCTTATCTCGCAGGATCTTATTCACAGCCTGCGGATTGGCTTTGCCGCCTGACGCTTTCATCACTTGACCAACGAACCAGCCAATAGTTTTAGGCTTCTCTTTAACGGCCGCGGCTTGATCCGGGTTAGACGCAATCACCTCGTCAACAATAGCTTCAATCGCGCCCGTATCGGTGACCTGTTTCAAGCCATGCTTCTCGACGATGTCTGCTGGGTCTCCTTCGCCATCAATCATGCGTTGGAACACGTCTTTGGCAATCTTGCCGGAAATCACGTTGCTGCTGATCAGATCAATCAACCCGCCTAGCTGTACAGCTGAAACAGGTGTCGTTGAAAGATCAAGTTCTGCTTTGTTGAGGTAGCCGAAGAGCTCCTGCGTTACCCAGTTGGCCGCGAGCTTTGGATCACGCCCTTTGGCCACTGTCTCATAGAAATCGGCGCTCTCAGCATCTGAAGTCAAAACACCAGCATCATAGCGCGAGAGTCCATAATCGGCCTCGAAGCGCGCGCGCTTCTGGTCCGGAAGCTCCGGTAAATTGACTTTGATGCCTTCGATGAACGCATCATCGATTTCGAGCGGCAGCAAATCTGGATCTGGGAAATAACGATAATCGTGCGCATCTTCTTTTGAGCGCATGCTCCGCGTTTCGCCTTTGTCCGGGTCATACAGGCGGGTCTCTTGATCGACCTCGCCGCCGCCTTCAATAATTTCAATCTGGCGGCGTGCTTCATACTCAATCGCCGCCTGGATGAAGCGGAACGAATTCATGTTTTTAATCTCACAGCGCGTGCCCAAATGACTAAAATCGCCGGTTTCCCGGAACTTTTCATAGGCGCCAGCCTTACAGATCGAGACATTGACGTCTGCTCGCAGGTTGCCTTTCTCCATGTCGCCATCGCAGGTCCCAAGCGCGACCACGATCGATTTCAGCTTCTTGACATAGGAGGCTGCTTCGAGCGGTGTTCGAATGTCTGGCTTGGACACGATCTCCATCAGCGCCACACCTGACCGGTTGAGGTCTACATAGGTCGCATTTGGATCCATATCGTGGATCGATTTGCCAGCGTCTTGCTCCAGGTGCAGTCGTTCAATCCGAACCGTGAAAGCGTAGGCTGGATCGCCATGCGACGGTTCAACATCAACTTCGATCTCGCCTTCACCGACGATGGGGTGTTCGAATTGGCTAATCTGATAGCCTTGCGGGAGATCAGGATAAAAATAATTCTTCCGGTCAAACCGCGAGTATTTGTTGATTTTCGCGTTCAGACCTAGGCCAGTTTTCACCGCTTGCTCGACACAAAATGCATTAATCACCGGCAGCATTCCAGGCATCGCCGCATCAACCAAGGAAACATTCTGGTTGGGCTCTGCGCCAAACTGCGTCGAAGCTCCAGAAAAGAGCTTTGCGTTTGACGAGACCTGCGCATGAACTTCGAGGCCCAGCACGACTTCCCAGTCACCAGTATCGCCTTTGAGCGTGTATGTCGGACGATCACTCATCGCCTGTTTCCTTATTCGTTTCGTCTGTGTCTTTAGCGCGCTTCTGCGCCGCTTCAACCCGCGCTTTTCGCTCAGCTAACCGGCGATCAATCGTGTGGTCTTTCTTTCCAAATATGCCAAAGGCGCCTGCGTCGCCTTCTTCGTTACGCGCATCGATTATCTTCCCCGCTATCATCGCCACTCGGATCGACGCATAGGCCGCGGCTACCAAAGACAGCGCCCAAATATGCCGCGACCTAGGGTGGAACGGATCAGCACCAACACTGTAGGCGGTGAGCAGAACCACAATCACGCATATGACAAAAGCGCCGCTCGAGAGAAGGAGAAAGCGTCGGCTCATCTCGTTCCCCTACCACCATTTCTCCGGTTTCGCGACAAAGCCCGCAGCGTCTTCAATCGCACCAGCGACCCGGAAGCATGCAGCCTCATCAAGAGCCTTGCCAATCACTTGAAGACCAAGTGGAAGCCCGTCATTGTCGATACCTGCTGGTACTGAAATACCTGGAAGGCCTGCAAGGTTCGCCGTCACGGTGAAGATGTCATTCAGGTACATCTGCACCGGATCATCGGTTTTCTCGCCATAAGCAAATGCAGCGCTTGGGCAGGTGGGTGTCAAAAGCGCGTCAACATCGGCAAATACTGTTTCAAAGTCCTGCAAGATGCGCGTGCGGACTTTTTGCGCGCGAAGGTAGTAAGCGTCGTAATAGCCAGATGACAGAACGTAGGTTCCGATCATCAAACGGCGTTGGACTTCCGCGCCAAATCCGTCAGCACGTGTGCCTTCATAAGTGCCGATCAGCCCATCGCCATCCTGGCGCGCGCCATAGCGCATACCGTCATATCGGGCCAGGTTTGACGAGGCTTCCGCTGGGGCGACGATGTAATAGGCAGGCAGCGCATATTTGGTGTGCGGCAGCGAAACGTCGACAATCTCCGCGCCCATGGATTTGAGCCATTCAATGCCCTGCTGCCACAGTTTTTCGATCTCCTCCGGCATGCCTTCCATTCGGTACTCTTTCGGAACACCGATCTTCATACCTTTAACGCCCTTGCTGACCTCTGAGATCCAGTCTGGGGTCGCAACGTTCAGTGACGTAGAGTCCTTTTCATCATGCGAGCACATGATTTCTGTCAGAAGCGCGGCATCTGTCACCGTCTTGGCGATTGGGCCTGCTTGATCGAGTGAACTTGCAAATGCCACCATGCCATAGCGAGAAGCTCTGCCATAAGTCGGCTTGATGCCAACCGTCCCTGTGAACGCCGCCGGCTGGCGAATAGATCCGCCCGTATCTGACGCGGTTGCCGCTAGACAGATATCGGCGGCAACGGCTGTCGCCGACCCACCTGATGAGCCGCCTGCTGTAAGGGTCGCATTGCTGCCCGCGCGGCGCCACGGGTTTGACGGTGGCCCAAATCGCGAAGTCTCGTTCGAAGACCCCATCGCAAACTCGTCCATATTGAGCTTGCCGAGCATCACCGCGCCTTCATCCCAAAGGTTTTGGGTCACAGTGCTTTCATAGGTCGGCGTGAACTCACCCAGAATATTTGAGCAAGCCGTCGTACGAACACCTTTTGTGCAATAAAGATCTTTTACGCCGATTGGGGCACCGTCTAAGCGCCCAGCCTTACCGTCTGCGCGTCTTTTATCGGACTCTGTCGCCATGGCGAGAGCCTGATCCGGGGTCTCCACCACATAGGCGTTCAGCGTCGCGTTCGAGGCTGAAATCGCATCCACAAAGGCTTGTGTGAGTTCGACACTGGAAAAATCGCCCTTGTCCAGGCCATCCATCGCCGCTGTCAAAGTGAGTTTTGTGAGGTCGCTCATGCGAACTCCTGTCTTCAAGTCTTCAATTTAGGCGACTTCGTATGCCGCCTTGGGGGTTAAACACAAGCCTTAAACGCCG
>ERZ1740070.204-NODE-204-length-41779-cov-9.624772_pt1 | contig 41779 bp, 62 predicted proteins | sample MGYA00581734_ERZ1740070 | MGnify/ENA primary metagenome ERZ1740070 (study PRJEB43018, sample SAMN04849744) | marine metagenome | isolation source: floating plastic debris | place: Pacific Ocean | collected 2008-09-01 | study: EMG produced TPA metagenomics assembly... | reverse complement strand
CGGAAAGCGTTATACCGCGTCGGCCTTGCTCAGCATCCGCGTTGAGGGAGAGGACGATAACGCGCAGCGCGGCGTACGCGGCAAAGGTCCATCAAAAGACAAAGATGCCCGCGAGCTCTATTCGACGCTGCAGAGCGAGCTTCAAGAGTGCATGAACGCTGAAGCCGTCCGCGAATGGCGAGACGAACACAACAAGGCGGGAACTTTCGACAAGCTGCCGGATGATTGGTTTACGCGCCTCGCTGAGGAAGCGGCTCACAGAGAGACGATCTTCTAATGACCGATCGCGCCAACTTCTCTGTCACCTCTGAGGGCCAGCGCGCCAGCTGCGTGCGCCACATCAATGAGCGTGGGCTTGGCTTCTGGGTGACTGTTCACGACAAGCTGCGGACAGTCTCTCAGAATGACCGCCTGCACCCTCTGATCCGTCCGATAGCTCAGCAGCTCCCTTGGCACGGTCAGTTGCTCACAGTGGACGACTGGAAACTTCTTTTCATGGATTCGCTGAACCGCGAGGTACGCGCCGTTCCGAACCTGGATGGAACCGGCTTCGTCCAACTCGGGCGCAAGACCTCAAAGCTTACCGTTTCTGAGATGACGGATCTGATGACGCTGATTGAAGCCTTTGCTGCTCAGCGCGGGATTGAGTTGGAGCGGAGCGCGGCATGACCAAGCGCCGCGAGTTCTCCGCCAAGACCAAGGCTGCTGTGCGTGAGCGCTCTGGTGGCATATGCGAGGCTGACGATTGCAATCGGCCGGCAGCAGAGATCGACCATATTGTTGAGTGCTGGGAAGGCGGCGACAACTCTCTGGAAAATTCCAAGCACCTCTGTGTCGAGTGCCACCTTGATAAGACCAACCACAGCAAATCCCTGAAGGCGTGGGGCAATCATTTTGCGGTCGTCAAAGGGCGTCCGAAGTCGGGCAAGATTCAATCCCGTGGCTTCACCCGAAAGCCCACCAACTACGTCTCCCCTCTAAGCAAACAACATCCGAATTATAAGAAGCGAAAGGTGAGTTCATGACCGCCACGAAAGAGACAGGACTGGACTTGGAGGGGCTGCGCAAAAAGGCTCAGGCTGCGACGCCCGGAGATTGGGGGTTACCGCTGGACGGTTTTGACTTCGAAAAAATGTATAATCCCGATGAGTTCCATACGGTCATAACGCAAGCCGCGATCACTGTTGATGGTATCAATCCTCTGGTGCACGTCTTCGGGTTCGGCTGGGCTGGAAGCAATGAGGACGCAGACGCCGCCTTCATCGCCGCCGCCAACCCGCAAACCGTGCTGGCTCTACTTGATAAAATCGACAGCTTGGATGCGCAGCACGAAGACTGCCTCAGCGTTTTAGAAGATACGCAAGCCGCTTTGGCAGCCGCTCTAGCGGATGGAGGGGCGTGATGCCGGTCTCGCTTCCAAACTGTCGCCTTTGCGGTGCGCGCCCAAAACTTCACGTCAATGACGAGATCGTTCCTGGCGAAACGAGCTGGGCTTTCAATTGTTCAAACCCTGACTGTTCAAACGACACTCATTGGCAGAACTCGCTCACGCAGGCGTCAATGATGTGGGCTCTCAATCCCTGCACCAACGAGCGTGGCGGACAAGGAAACAAAGACAAGGACACGATCCAATGACCCCCACTAACCCAAACACCGACCGCGAGCTGCGGGAGCTTGCCGACAATCACTCAATCTATGAGATGATGAGGCTCTACATCGAAGCGATTGATCGTAACGACAAAGATGATGCGGTTAACTGGCTATCGGTTCTGCAAGCTGGACTTCTCCCCGCCCAAGACGGCGCGCTGAGAGAGGCTTTGGAGCCGTTCAGTAAAGCTGCTCTAGAGTTTGACGACGATGAATCAAACGATCTTTATCTGTATGATTACCAGCCAGCAAAGCTACCTATTACGATTGGTGACCTTCGCCGCGCCCGCCAAGCCCTCGCCTCGCCTGCGCCAAGGGTTGAGGGGGATGAAGCACGTCCCAAAATTCAAATTGACCGCGAGTGGATACGCAAAAAGGCGCTGGAAGAAGATGGCCATGACATAAGTGCAGGCTCTTTGGCGCACCCGCTACGGGTGCCAGAAACAGCCATGAAGCTACAGGCTGCAATCGACAAACTGAAGTTCCTTCAGCCGGGTCTGGAAAACAGCAATTCCTCAGCTGAAGACGCAATGGTCGATTATCTGCCAACTCTACTCAGCACGATGGAAATGGCGATCTCCGCCCTGTCCCAGCGCAAGCAAGGCGGCGAAGGGTGATGTTTGAGCATCTAGGAAAGCCGGTCAGAATTATGTGCGGGCGCAACTATCCCGAGACTTATCACTTGGTGATTGGGCAATCGACATTTTGCGGCCGCGACGCCTCTGAGTGGCATAATTTGGAAAGCCAAACCACTGGCTCCGATGACCCGTATTTGTGTCGCGCCTGCCTCAAGAAAGCAAAAGAAGTGGGCTATTTCCAATGACTGAATCTCTACTCAACCGCCTAGAGGCTGCGACAAGCGGGAGTCGCGCTTTAGATAAGGACATTGCGAAAACTGTTGGCTTACGCGTGTGGGATCGCTCGGAAAATCCAGCAATCAATCCGTTCGGTATGCACGGAACTCCGCCAGACGGTCTAGGCATTTACACGCCGCGAAAAGCTTCTGCGCTTCCGCACTACACCACCTCACTCGACGCAGCGATTGCGCTTGTGCGGGAGGTGCTGCCGGGGTGGGAATGGACGGTTTACTACCAGCCAAACTCAGAGCCACACTATTACGCACACGTTGACCATCGTGGCCCCGGTATATCGGGTGAGATTGCAAAGCGGCACCAATTGGGGCCTATCGCTTTAATGATTTGCCTCCTCCGCGCCCAAGAGCCCACCACAGATAGCGAGGGGGATCAGAAGCATGGCTGAGCTAGAAGTTTTGATGAAAAGTAAGCTGAGCTTCCACGATAGGCTCGGTTGGTTCTACATCGAGCATCCAGATAAGGGCTGGTCTCATATTGCTGACATTCGCGGCTGGGGATTTCTGACAGGCGGCGGCAATGGCGCTCTAGGGCTCAGCGATGACGAGGCAAAAGCCATTCAAGACGCCATCGCGAACGAAATCGTCAAGCTATGGAACGCGCGCCTTCACGAGCCCACCACAGAGCAAGAGGCGTTCAACACCACTCTCGATGAGGCGTCCGAAAGCGCATCCGATTTAGAAATCAAAGCATATCGAGGTGGAGAATGACTAACACCCCCACCCCAGACGATCTTATCGCCGTGATGGAGCGTAAGCTAAAATTGCGCGATGCAGTTGCTGGACTTGTTCTAGACGCGATTTCAACAGAAGAAATTATGCGGCCTACAGACGCTATTCTAGCGCTAGTCTCACCGCCAGAAAATGGAGCAGAGTTAAGGGATTGGCTGTCGGTTCAGTATCAGACACTTTCTTCCATTCTTCAGTCCAGCCCTTCTGTTGAGGAGGCAAACGATGCGCTCGCGGAATTTGGAAGGCTATTATTCGAAAGGTTGCCCGAGCTAATTCAAGCCCTCTCCAACCAGCCCTCACAGACAAGCGGCGAACGCCTCCGCCAGCCGCACGCGGGGACGTGGAGCCCAATACCCAGCTTGGATGGAAAGTATGAGGCGCATCCGTGTGGCGCCATTCGACAAAAGGACGGAGTCATCTTGGGTCAGTGGCTCAGCCAACAGGGATACCCGCTTTGCCGCGTAGGCAGCAAGCTGGATGAAACTAGAACAACGCTGCGCGTTCACCGCGCAATAGCGGAAGTGTTCTGCCCAAACCCTAAGAACCTACCTTGCGTCAATCACATCGATAATAATCGATCAAACAATGACGCCTCCAACCTTGAGTGGTGCACTCAGCAAGAAAACTTGCAGCACGCCAGAGATCAGGGCCGCATGTACTCTCATCCCAAGGGGTCCGCGTCGCACAATCGCTCTCTATCAAAAGCTCAGGTTAACCAAATATGGGCTTTGCGAGACGAGGGGCATTCGCACAAACAGATCGCGATCTTAGTTCGTACCAACAAGAAAACGGTCACGAACATTTTGACCCGCAAGACTTATCTCGAATGGGCACCAGGCCTCCCCTCCGCCCCTAGCGAGGAGAGCTGAGATGGCTAAGCTTCCGAAGATACAATCAGATTTCGCGTTACTCGATGTGAAGCGCGGACGTAAAGCCCTTGCTCGCCACCTAGCAAAACACGGCCCGCAAGAAGTGGTCGTGAAGATGACGCTGCGCAGAGTTTGGGGCAACGATGACGGCACAAGCATCGAGTTCCAAGCGGATGTTACCGATGTTCGCCCCACGCAACCTGCCCCTAGCGAGGAGACTTAGATGTCAATTTCTGTTCAAGTAAAAAACAGATCGAACGGACTCATTCAATGCGAGGTTTCGGGCATAATAACTCGCAACTCGGCAGAGGACTGCAAGGACGCCTTCGAGTTTCAAGAGCGCGTCAACCACAGGCGAGCCGCCACAACAGCGATGCACGTTCTTTTAGGGGTAGCAAACTCCCCGCGCCCCGCCCAACCCGCAGACAGCGGACAGGGGGGGTCGTGAGCTTCGATATGCATCCAAGGGGCCTTGCCCGAGGTATCTTCCAATATCTCGCAGCGATCTTCCTAGCGGGTTTCCTGCTCGGGATGGGCACATGCGCGGTTGCCAACAAGATTTCAGATGACCGCCCCACCAAGGACACTGAGCAGTGAGTGCGCCTGCCCCCATCCCATGCCCTGTTGAGGCGCTGACCTACGAGCAAGCTGCTGTGCGGCTTTCATGCTCTGTGGACGCGCTCAAAGAAAACTATGATGGGCCAATCACTTACCTCGGAAAGCGGAGATCTATGCCCAGGATTTCTAGCCATGACCTTCGCGAATGGCTTGACAAGCAGGCGGGCAAGACGACCGTTGTGAAGCCAAATGAATGGGATGGGATCGATGCCGAGAGTTCAGGCCTACAAGAACGTCAAGAAGGTGAAGCGGCGTGACGGATCGACAGACTATTACCATCGCCTTGCGCGCACGCCTGAGGGCAAGATGCCTAAATTACCGGGCACTTACGGTAGTGTCGAGTTCGTTGAAGCGTGGCTCGCCGCCGAGAAGTCTTGCAATAATCCACAGAGAAGCACTCCAGAGAATACCTACGAAGCGCTGGTCGAGGCGTTTAAAACGTCCAGTGAGTTTAATGCGCTCCGGCCGCGCACACAAAGCGATTATCAGAAAGTTTTCGACTGGATGGTCGAAATCGGTGGTGAAAAAGCGGCCGACGCGCTTGAGCAGAGGCATGCTGAAATACTCGTTGATAGAGCTTTTAAGGGGTCGCATCAGCGTTTTGCAGAATACGTTATCCAAGTGAACCGTCGCATGTACAACTGGGTTCTCGAACGATCATCACGACAAGCCATCTGGGGCACCTATAATCCTTGGACCAACGTGAAGCCACCCGCAAAGCCTAAAGGTGGCAACAAGAAAAATCGAGCGTGGAAACCTGCCGAAGTCGCAGAGGTTCTCGCGCGCGCACCGATCGGGCTGGCAAGGTCCTATGTCCTAGGTGCCTCGGGCTTTGATGCCAGTACGATGCACACGTTGATGTGGAACGATTACAACAATGGCATCTTCGATAATGACCGGATCAAATCGCGCATCTCTGGCGTAACCGTTGTGCCAAGACCGCTAAGACCGATTTTGGAGATCGGGGATCGTCCTTCTGTCCGTATTTGCACGAACGAGAACGGTTTGCCATTCGCCAGTGTCAACTCGCTTACCACGGCCTCAAGCCGATTCCTTCGCGCGCTGCGTGATGAAGGAGCAGTCGGTGCAGGCTTAACGATGCACGGCCTACGTCATACCCTCGGAAAGGCAATTGCGGACGCGGGAGGCAGCCTCAGGGCCATCCAAACGGCTCTCCGGCATTCATCTGCCAGAATGTCGTTGCACTATTCTGAGGAAGCCGATAGGAAACGCGCTCTTCTCAGTGTCTCCGACGCGGTTGACCAGTGGTTTATTGGCACACCACCCAATGATTTATTGGCACAAGAAACGCGGAACGAGAAAAATGACTGAGAAATCAACAGGTTGGCTCTGTGGCGGAGTGGTGACGCAGCGGATTGCAAATCCGTATGCTTCTGACATTTTCCTCAATCATTACAGCTACATAGACAGTAATTGGTTTGGCACAAACCCCGTGAACAGGGGTAGAACCTGGGGCCTTATTGGCACACGTTCTCCACATGTCCCGAGGCTGCGACAAAAAGCACACAAACCGTGTATTCCACAGATAGAAGGAGAGAGATGATGGAGTGCGTAACCCCTCAGCTCATAGAGGAAATCATCGGTAGTTTTGCCCGCCGCTGTGAACTGGCCTCTATGGTTGGTATCTCAGCAACGGAGCAGCTCGAAAAAGGGATGAAGCGCGAAGACCTAGAAAAGACTCACTGGTATGACTGGGAAACTGATTGGTGGATTCCGCATGGCGTCTCCCTAAATCAGGTCGAGCAGTGAAGCCCCATAACCCCACTCAAGACACATCACTCGTAGACGGCACGACCTGCTTGGATCGGTCGGGCTTTGTTTGCTCCAATGCCTGTACGATCTTGTCCGCGATGGCCCCAGCGGCCCTATCTGATACCTCAGGCAGCTTTGAGGACAGGTCGCGCTTGTGGCTTCTCTTCGCTGTCTTGAGCGCGACATAGATGGTGGTTCGATCGGACATCGACACAAATGAGAACAGATTGGCAACATTGTAAAGCGCTTGCCGGTTCAGAAACTATGGATAAGTTGGCGCCATGTGTGGACGCTATGCAACTGGAACCATCTCTTGGGCGGAGTATCGCGAGAAGCTCGACCTCGTGCAGCCAGCCTTAAACCTAGAGCCCAGCTGGAACGTTAAGCCCACGCAAAAGGCGCCAGTCATCACCCGAGACGATGATACAAACCAGATGTCGCAGATGTCGTGGGGCTATCAGTTTACGATCAAGGGTCGCAAGATCCCCGGCTTCAATGCGAGATCTGAGGACGTAAAGTGGCCCTATAAGTTCTCAGTCGGAAAGCGGCACTGCCTGGTTCCTGCAATCGGCTTCTACGAATGGACCGGACCAAAAGGCGATCGGACGCCCAACTTCATCTATCTCAAAGACGACCCGCTTATGATGATGGCGGGCCTTTGGGAAGAGCGCGACGTGGGTGAGGAAACAAAGTCTTGCTTCACCATCCTCACAGCCGGACCAAATGAGTTCATGGAGCCCATTCATAACCGAATGCCGATTATTCTTTCAGAAGACCAATGGGAGCCCTGGCTCAAGGCCGATACCCTGCCCGATCAGCTTAAAAACTGCGCCAGTGAGGAAATGGCCTCTCACGTGGTCGGGAAACTAAGTGGTGACCATCAGGGGCTGATCGACGCGGCTTAAGCAGAAACAAAAAACCCCGCCCCAGTTCTGCCAATAATAGCAGGTCTGAGACGGGGCCAAACCGCGCTTGGGGCTTGGGTGGGGGGGGGCTAACACCAGCGCGGTTATTCGGTGGAGGCGATTTCTATCTGTTCGGGCTCTGAATGCACCGGGAAGACAAAAGGCCTGTCAGGCTCCAACTGAGCGCAGGCCGCGTCTATAGGCGCATAGAAGTCCATCATGCGGGTTTGGCTCTCTTCTGTGCAGGCAGGGCCGTCAAAGCGAGCGTTGCAGCGCATGAAGTACTCGAAGCTGGGTCTTTGCTCACAGCTTATGGACTTGCCGACTAAAGTGTATTGGCTGTTCAGGAATATGTAGAAGAGGCACCAGACCAAGCTTGCGAAGATGATGACCCAAGAGAGCAGAGCCCAAAAGACCCATTTGACCTCTATCGCGTGCTTAGGCACCCAATACCCCTGAGCGCCACAGCAGGGCTAGGCCTAGAGTGGTCGAAAAGAATGCAGGCCACATAGGCAAACCTCTACTCTTCGCAGACCGAGGCGTCGAAACCCAACGGTCGCCGCTGTATATGCCTGCACCAGTAGACGTTGTTATGGGCTTCAATCTGGGCAAACGTTCCTGACGAGAGCGTATCAGCTCGCGATATGAGGATGGGTCCGTAGATGTCGGCTTCGGCTTCGACTGTGACAAGCTCATCAGTCTCGATAGTGGTAATCGGGTACGGGTTGCTCGTCGCGCACCCGGGCAGCAGAAACACGCTCAGTGTTAGCACGGACGGTATCAGCAGCTTTAACAGCTTCATCTGAGTTTTCCTTTATCTCGATGTCTTTCTGAATGGATGCTTCTCGATGACGGGCGTTTGCATCCTTGGCCCCTACTTTACGCTGGTGGCGATTGTTCATCAGCCAGATCACCCAAACAAACCCAGCCGTCAGGATGACCTGAGCCGCTTTGTTGTTTGAGATGAAATTGAAGACAGAGAAGAACGCTCCCTGTATCATCCCAAAAATGAATCCGCTTCGTCGCGGCCCTTCTGCAACTGCCACTCATACCAGAAATGGTATACAACGGCTGTGATGATCAAAGCCGCAGCGACCCAAGCCAATGTTTCCTTCGGGTATTTGTCCACGACCTTCAAAACCGGCTCGGCTGTTCCGGTTGCAAGAGCCACAGCCCCACCGACGCCAGCGGCGCCCGTTCCCTTAGAGACGGCCTTTTTGCCAACAGCTCGACCCCTCTGAGAGTCGCGAACGTCTTTGACTTTGGGGTCCTTCTTCTGTTCGTCGGAAAGATACTCATAGTTTTCTAGTGGCACTTTCGGAGTGACTGGCGTTATCGCGATTTGCTTGGGTTTCTCAAGCGAGATTGGACGCTCTGGGTTCTTACGCTGCTCCAACTGCATCGTGTTGAGATCATCCGTGGTCAGCGGCGTCTCCGGCGTCGGATCGGTGATTGGTTTCATGTCTGCCCCGTCTTCGAATAGTTCTGGATCAGCGACAGGTTGTGGAACTTCTCCGCCTGCCGCCTCGATCAGCTCAAAAATGCTTGTGTCCCAATCCGCATTCAAAGCGGGGCGCCAGTCATGATCCATCCACATGAGGCATTCAGCGAGACGACGACGATAGAGCCCAAGCTGCGGCTTACCGCCCGCATTGATATACTCAAGCCACTTCTCGATGATGGTGAAGTCGTCAGCTTCCTGATTGATCAGCTTTGGAAGCGTATACCGGCGAGCCTTGGTCTCTCCGAAATTATAGAGCCAAGATGCAAACGCCATCAGCTTATGGTCGGGCAGTGAGACCATCAAAATCCGCTCAAGGCTGGGAACCAGAACCCTATTCAGATAATGATAGGTCTCGTCCCATGCTTCCTGAAGCGTGAGCTCATCGCCTGGCTCTACAGGTGTGCCGTCAGAGTATTTAATCAGGCCAACCGCGATCGAGGCCTTACCCTCTGCGACCTCACCCTCATCAAGCCTATCTCCGGTCTTGTCGTCGTAGGTTTGAAGGCGAAACCCTTCAATGCCTTCAGTTGCTAGAAACTGCGCCAGCGGTGTCAGAACCTTTATCATCGTCTGAATCCTGTTCTTGAGGTTGGCCCGTGCCGTTCATAGTGGCCGGATCTGGGTTGATCACATCAACGGCGTTCGGGTTGGTCACCGCAGGTAGGTTCTCGTCTAAGCGCTTCACAAGACGGATTTCTTCGTCTGTGATGAGGTTAGCGCGCTTCATAATCGTGATGGCGTGCTCCATGTCGCCTTGTTTGAAGGCGGTCTCAGCAATGCCCTTCGCGGTGTAGCGCGTATTCTTGGCGAGCCGGACAGCGTGCTTCCAGCGTTTCAGATAGCTCTCGGCCTGCTCCTCGATCTTGTTCGTCTGACGCTGGCGTCGGCTGCGCGTCTTGGCCGCTTTTTTGCCCGCTTCGACGCGAACGGGGTCTTTCTTCTCAGCTTCGACAGAAGTGCGGCGAGTGATCACCAGATAGACCGCCAACATCTGACCCATGACCGGACAGCCAATCGACCAGAAAAGCATGTACCAATAGGTAAGGCCTTCTTTGTACTCGTCCTCTTTGTCTTCGGTCAGGTCACCGTTCTTGAGAACATACGCCCAAAAGTCGATCCCCGCATCAAACCGAGGCGGAGCTACGTTTAACTGTGTGTCGCCCGCATCATCTGAAGCATCTGGTGTTTCGAGCTCTGATTTAATCTCATCGCCTTTAGCATCTATTGCTCTTTGAGCATCATTGCGGATCGTATCAATTCGAGCGTTGTAATTATCAATGGAGTCCTGGTCAGCGCGAGGGATGCCCGGAATGCCGTCGTTTGCAATCGCATCAATAGATGACTGAATGCGCGCGATTTCACTGTCGCGCTTTGTAATGAGATCCTGCCTTTCCGATTTTAAGAAATTTAGACGGGAGGTGTCCGTCTCTTCAACATCCTCAAATGCATCGGCTTCAGCCATCATCGACTGGGCTTTTAGAGTGACGACACCGACCGACTGCGTGGCCGATAGGATCGTAAAGAACACACCTGCGATGACCAATGTAGATCCCGCGAGACGAGCACCCTCCTGGCACGCCTTAATTCCCGCCGCAGTAAAGAACACCATGGCAAGGCTAATGAGCCAGCCATAGACCATGAATATGCCTTCGGCGCCCTTATGTGGCGCCCAGCGTTTCGCGTACTCTCCGTCGAAGTACATTCCGATATAGATTGCGCCTATGATGATGGCGAATACACCCACCATAACGAAACTGTTCGCGAACCAGTTGCTAAAGTGGTCTCGTATCCAGCGACCACCAGTCGCCAGATCATGCTTGTTGATCATGAAAGCCCCTATTCGCCCAAGCTGCCGATATGATCAGCGGCCACGTTGATTTTATGCCGCTCTCTCGGGTCGAGTACGTTCTGGATTTCGGAATAGTTAGAGATAACCAAGCCAATGATACTCAGCACAGTCGCAATCAGCGCGAGGCGAAGCCGGAACTTGAGGACGTTCTTTTCGCGCTCAGCTTCCGCTTTGGCGACTTCCTCTTGGATTTTCCGTTTGCGCTCTTCAGCTGCCTCAATGCGGCGATCCGTCCGGTCATCGAGCTCACGTGGTTTATGCTCCCACCAGTCATTCAGAGCGCTCTGAAATGACTTGACCATCGTTTTCTCAAATTCCAGCAAATCCTCCCTCGTGATCTGGCTTTTTTTGAGGGTTTCGATTTCAGCTTTTAGCCATCCGGTCTGCTCGAAAATCTTCTCTTCTTTGCCGAAGGGGTAACGCTCAGTGTCCGGCATTAAACCACCTCAACCAGCACAGCGCGGTTCCACTTGATGCCGCTCTCGAAGCGTTCAGCGTCTTTCAGGTGCTTCATGGCGGAGGCCTTGTCGCCATTATCGCGCGCGTACTCTTCTAGGTTTTTGGCCGCTGCGAACTTAGCCGTCAACACATCCAGGTTCTGGCGAGGCGTTAGGCTCGGGTCGATCAGATCAGCAAGCTCGGCTGGCGGCTCGTCATAGGTCTCCTCGGGCGTCTCGGGCTCTGGCTCTTTCGCCTGCAGCGCCTCTTGGGCTTCTGTGAGTTGGCGTTCTAGGTCTTCTAAGCGAGAGGTATCTTCAGGGGGCTGTTCAATGGCATTCAGGGGCGGCCAGCCGGTGTCGATACAGGGCGTATCACCCTCTGCGATCTCCTCTCGAAGATCCACTAAATGGCTCTTACAGCGCGCAATGAAGTCCTCCATCTCAGACACTTCATCAGGCGCGCCGTGGAACATGATCAGACTTTGCTTCCAATCGGGATAGTGACGCCGAATGTGCGCTGTGCATCGAGCTGCAGCTCGGTCAGAAAGCTTCGGGAGCATATAGCCTCCTGTTTATAGGTGTGGGTAAGCCGCGACAAACTGACTCAGGGGCCGGTTTTTGCGGACTGTTTGGATTATTACAGATTCTGCCAGTATCGGCCTGAGCGAATGCCCTCGATTGTAGCGCGATTTACACCTAGAAGCTCGGCCAGCTCTCGAGCGCTTCTTTGCGTCCTTCGAACGTAGCGAACCTGATTTGGCGTCAGTTTTGAGTTGCCGTTTCTGTCGCCTTCATTGGACGTACCATGCCGTTTTCGATCAGCCTGGTTATCCTTCGGTTCAGCCCATCGGATATGAGTAGGATTCACGCAAAGAGAGTTGCCGCAGTTATGAGCTGCCTCAGATGTCTCTGTTGGTGGCTCGCCATGAACTCGTCGGCAGACTTCCCGATGAGCCGTTACCATCTTTCCACCAATACCAAGCAAGCCGTACCCTGTACGCTCAGCAAAAGGCCACAGCAAGCAATCATCTCCTTCATACGAGCAGGCTTCAGTTAGGAATTTTAGTGGCGCGCCGTTTTTTGCTCTACTTTTATTTTTCATTGATCACACTCCGAACGGAATAACTTCGGCGGTTTCGGTCGGCTGCTACTCTGCGCGCTCTAGAACCTCTTTCGAGGCCGTAGCGGCATGCTCGGTCAGAACAAGGTGCGTCTCGACGCCTTCAAACTCAAACGTCAGCACAGTAAAAGCGCCGCGCTTCTTCACTTTAGGAATGCTATCTGCGAATATGGTCGTAGCCATTCTGATCTCCACAATAGATCGGTTTCGGTTAGGGCCGACTTGGACTGGCAGCTCCTTGTCGGCTCGCTTGATACTGCACCAAAATGGTGTTAAGTCAATATCTATGACGGAGATAACAAAATTGGATGGCGATGAGCTTAAGCGCGAACGCGAACGACTAGGTATGGATCGCCATGAATTTGGGAGATACCTAGCCAATCTCGTACAGGCTAAGGGGCCATATCCTTATTCCAGAATTGCGGACTACGAAAACGGCGTTAGATCGGTCCCAGCGAAAGTTGAAGTTGCATTTTTACGCGAGCTTGTAAGGCAGCTCAGAAAAAGTGAATGATTACACCTTTTTGGTGTTGACTTATCAGCTGAGCTGCTTAGGTTAGAACTGTCAGCAGGCAATCCGCCGCGACATTTCCCTACAATTCAGCACAGAAAGTCACTGCCATGACATTCACCGACATCGTATTTTCGATTCCTGGTATGCTCACCATCGTAATGTTCACACCAATCACCTGCATTATCCTAATTCAAATCTTTCAGGACTTTGTAGAATGGACTTCAGACACGATCGATAGCTTTAGATACCAGCCCACAACGGAAACACAGACCAGTTCAAAAGTTCAATCAACACCGAACCGAGAGCCTGTCAGCATCAGAGACACAGAAGCTCTAGCCTACATTTCCAATCACGCCGCAATGCGGTTTCATCGGAAGAACTAACTCTAAGCCCCTGCTCTAACGAGCGGGGGTTTTAGTTTTCAACCTCACTTGGGTCCAACGTCATCAAGTATGCTCCGCCCGCCAGCGTACTGCCAATGCCCAAACGCCGTAGAGTTAGAACAGCAATTCGCTCTGGTTCAGACATTGATCGAGATGCGCTTATACTATCTGTCGCAATATCATAATGCGACGTGGGATTAAGACGGCTTCTTGTCTGTGGATCTACAGATGAGCGATTCTGAAGCATTCTCGCCTCTGCTTCATGAGATGAATCGAAGTATTTGCGGTTCAACAGGCCGAACCCTTCGCGCCTCTGTACCGCATGCCCCCCTACCTCATGCAATAGACCGTCGAGCTCGGGGGTTCCATACATGGTCGCGCGATCTCGAAGAGCATCATATGACCCGAATCGATGCTGGTTGGCATCTTTGATTTTGACTTTCATTTTGCGCAGGTCCGGGTACGCAGCGTAGAGCTCTTCGAAGTCCATTACGTCTTCAAGGCGGTACGTCCCTTTAGGAAGTTCGCTTTGCTTCAATTTGGCATTTGCATCAGAAATCTCGAAACGCCAATTCTTCTTTTTATCGTAACCGCGATACCACCCCGTCTCAGCGAAAATGTCATCCACTGACGAACCGGCTTGTTCAAGCTGTTTGGCCTGTTCCAGCATCTCTAGATTAGCTGTCTTCGCGCGTTGTCCGGCTAGCGAAAGCCCTGCGTTCCCCTGTTTGTATTGAGCATCTCGTAGAGAGCTATGCGGAACGCCATCCATTTCGTATTGGGTGGATCTGACACCCCCTGGCGGCAGCTGTGGATCAGCAAAAGCATTTGCGACTGGTGGGGTGGGGCGACCAGGAAGCTGCGGTAGATCTCCGGGCGGGGCTTGTGGAGGAGTGCCGCCAGGTGGTCGCCCAGGCGTGATGTTCTTCATCGGCAGCTCAGTAGCGCCCGATCGCACAAGTTCGTCTAATTCGTTGAACTTCCCTCTGATGCCCTTCTGAGCGAGGTGTTTCGCGCCCATAGCACCAGCAAATAGCGGTAGTAGCACTCCTCCAGAAGCTGTAGATGCACCCAAACCAATAGAAGCCATCAATGCATTACCCGCTGGGGAGAGCTTGCCATACAAGCGCAGGAAGTTCTGTACGCTGTCGCCTTCAACCACTTTGCGCATTGCGGCACGTTCTGCCTCGTTGAAACCAGCGACCTTCTTGGGATTCTGATAAATCTTTCGGATCTCTTGGCGAAGTGCGTTCTCGGCGTTTCCACCTGAGCCTGTAGACGCCGCCCGCAGCTCTGCATTCTCCGCGGCATCCGCAAGCGTCTGAGACTTGCGCCAGACGGTATTTAGAGCACGAGCGCGTTGGATGGCATCGGAGCCCGCTTGTCCTGACTGAATAGCGTTTGTGCCCTCTGAGATGAAGTTATCGATTTCGTCCATCACCATCATGCCCATGCGCTGCTCACCTGCTTCGGTTGAGCTGCGAACGACATCGCGGCGCGTTAGCTGACGGATCTGATCTAACTCTTGCAGCGTCATAGGTTTGTCGCCGACACGGGCCTGAATCCGTCGCAAGTTAGCGGTGGCCTTTCGGTGCAGGTCCGGGTCTATCCCTTCTTTGGCGAGCCTGTTCTCGATCTTGGCAACCATATTAGCGAAGCTGTCAGGCGCGTACGTTACTCCCAGATCATCTGCGAGCTTATAGGCTTCGTTCTTCATGCCTTCGAGCGCTTCGAGGCTTGGCGCGGTTGAGCCAGGTTGCAGGCTTTTGGGTGTTGCGCGGCCAGTAAAGAATTGGCGCCCGCCGCGATAAGCGAGCGAGGAAAGCGGACCAGCAGCGAGTGCTAGTGGGTTCGTTGCACCCTCTTTTCCCATTTCAAGCCGCTGAGGAAGAGTTACCGGCGATCCTGAATCGGCCTCCTTATTTGAAGCATCAACAGTGGCTTGATACACAGCGCTTTCCGCGCCACCGAGTCCGGCAAGACCAGCCAAACGGGCGGCATAAGGCGCAGCTTTACCTGGTAATTGAGGTAAGGCCTTCATAGCGGTCTCACCTGCATTCCATGCAAGCCCACCTGGGCCTAGGAATCCGGCAATATCTCCGGTAGTAGACGACACAGGATGTTTGTCTCTGAACATTCCTCTAACGACGCTAGGATTCTGTCCCGGTGATCCTGGGACTGCGCGGTCCATACCGCCGACAAAATTGTCCAAAGTGCCAAGAGTGCTAGAATTAGCAGCGCTAAGAAGTGCAGCGTTCGCCCGGCCCGTGTTTCCTTGAAAGAGGAAGCGATCGAGCGAATTGAGCGCTTCGACTTGGTCTCTACCACCTGCAAGTTCTCGTCCAGAATCTGGATTTCTACTTTCGGTTTGTCCGGCACGTTCAGCCTCCGCTTTGCGCTTCCGCGCTTGAGCGATTGCTATAGCGCGTTGCTGTTCAGGAGTCACTGAGCGCCCCCTTGAAACAATGCTCGTTCCTCAGGCGTCATATATTCGAGCAAGTCAGCATCTTCGCCCTGTAGCGCAAATCCTTCAGGCAAATCGCTGGATTGAAGCGGATCAGTCGCAACAATCTGGCCTTCGCCTGGGTTTTGCTGCTCAAGTTTAAAAGCTATCTCCCTCACTTCGGCCAGTCGTTGAAGCGACTCTTTGATCTCGCCCAGCGTCTGTCGAAGCTGAGCCGGACTCTGCTGCTCATCGATAGAACCGCGTACACTCTGAAGGAACTTCAACTCGCGCTCGGTCACCTGACCAAGGGCGCCGCCTGTTGGGCTTGTTTGACGCATTTCGTTCAATTTATCGAAACCGATATTGGCTTTAACGGTCTCTAAGCGCGCCTCAAGATCCTTGGCGGGAGTCCCACGAATAGCTTGCAGATGCGAGCCAAAACCCGCCGTGAATGGCCCAATAAGCTCGTCTGCAGCATCGATGTTCGTCATGATGGCATCAAATTGCTCTTGGTTGGCTTGAACTGACTGGAAAGCTTTCGAGTTGAGCAGCTCACGTTCACGAGCGGTGCTAGAGCCTGGAATTACTTCGTCACGGTAAGTGCCAGCTTCCTCGTCATAGACCCGCTGGAAATCCTTGGACGGCTTGTCTGTAATAGGGCGAGGGTCAACCTCATCGCCGGCATTGACCGTAACTTTGGTGCCGCGAGCTTTCTGTGCTGCGAGATAAGCCGGATCAACTTCCGTGCCTTGTGCCCACCAAGGACGCTCAGGCCCGCCCTTTTCGGTAAGCTCAGTGAAGCCGCCATCGGTCTTATTTGTTCGGATCAAGCGACCATCTACATTCATGAAGCCATATTCCGGGCCTTGAGGCCCAGAAAACGCCTGCTTCGTCATAGCATCGGTCGCGCCCTGCGGATTTAGCTGCATGAGCGCGCGTTGCTGTGGTGTAAGCTGCATATTGCCGACAATCGCCTCGTGCCGCTTGCGGTCGAGCTCTGCCTGCTTTTCCTGATCTTGGAGGCGCAGTTTCTGCTGAGTCCGAGAAAGTGCTCGGTCCATGTTTCCAGCGCCGAACGTGCCGTCGTAGTCCATCAGTGCGCCACCAATTGCGCTGAGCTTATCGCTCCAGTTCGGTTGGGCTCGCTCTGGTTTCGTAATGTAATCTGGAAGCGCCTGCATGGCCTGCTTTTTGATGCGTTCTTTATTCGCTCTGATCATACGCTCCCCCTAAAATGGCACCGTCTGAGTGGTTGTCGGAGGCGCTTCAGCGCGCGTTTTCATGGCGTTCGAAAAGATGCCGCCCAGGCCCGCAATCTGCCCACCAGGGACAAACATGCTGCCAATTGAAGCCGCCTGCCCCAAAGTGCCAAGAAGTCCGGGATTTGAACTTTCCGTGCTACGAGATTGACTGTTCTGCGTTCCATTCACCAACATCGGCGTCATGCCGAGTTGCTGCTGCATCACAGCCAAGCGACGATAGAAATCCTCTTCTCCGCGCAAGAACTCGTTGTAATTTGCTCCGAGGCGGTCCTGCTCAATGCCGCGATCAACCTCGCCAAGCTGGTTTAGCGTGAGAGCGTCGTTTGCATTCATTGAATGCTCTCTAGCTCCTAGATCTGCAATGAGCCCACCGCGGTTTATCTGGTCTTGAATATCCCGGTCATAGAAGCCTCGTGCATCATTATAGCCCTGATAATTCAGATTAGCTGTCGTTCGCGCGGCCTCTCGCATAGCCGCCTCGTTATTCAGGGCTTCTGCAACTTGATGACCAGACCCGCCATAAGCGCGGTTTTGTAGAGATCGTTCTTTCGCCTGCGCATTCCGCTCGTCATTGTAGCGATGAATATCATTGACCGCGACATCGACCACGTCGCGCTGATATGGGTTCATGTACTGATCAGAGACATTCCCGAAATCAGCATGTGTGCCGGCTGAGCGAATCATTGAGCGGGCTTCGTCAAAATCGCCTGTGAAGCTCCCCATGTTTTGCTCAAACAAGCCCCGAGCCTGATTCTCACGATCCGAGAGACCCGCAACGAGCGGACCGTCATACGACTGAAATTGGTTGTCGCTCATGTAATTGTCGATCGCAGACGAGCGGTTGTTAAACTGCTGCTGCGACCAAGGACTCAGGGTCTGCGTCGTCTGGGTGTTGCTGGTGCTGCTGGAGCGTCTTTTTCCGCGGCTCATTGCGTTATAGCTCCTTCACTAAAACTGTTTTCAGGGTAAATCCGTAGGGCTTGAGCGCTTTCGCCCAGCCCTTGCGAGTGTCTTCGATCATGAGACGGTCAAATCCGTTCTGAGACAGCCACTCTGCGCCACGCTCGAGGATTTCCATTAGGGCAGCCATTTCACCACCCGCCGCCCAGACAAGTTCATCAAGTGAGACTTTCGCCGTCTGGAAGAAGGCCGTCACAGCCGCAGCATGCTCATTCTCCCATAGGTGGGCATCGCCAGCGTTCAGGCTGTGCAGAATATCCGCAAGCGTCGTCTCATCTGGATTGGATCGCTCTAGAGAACGCTCAATATGTGGAATGGCACGATCAAGGCGCTGTTGCGGTGTCAATCGATTCTCCATTAAAATCTCGGTGTCGCGCAAGCACGTCGCGCTGAAGTTTGAGCAAGAGGGCTGCTATCCGGCTTTGACTGATCTGCTTGGAGCGAAATGGCCGACACGCAATACCGACCTGCATCTCGCCGTCTCGGCCACCGTCTCCGATGATTGCACTCATGCCTATCGTGTAGCCACGTGACCCACTATTCACCGTGCAAAACCACTCGATACGGCGAACTAGGCTCACTGCGCCTTCCAGAGGGCGGTTAGGCGTGGATCGTCAATGTCCACCACACCGCTTTCAATAACCTCAGAGATGCAGCGCTGTTCGTCTCTCCGCACACGCTGGTGAAGACGCCAATTCGGCCACTTATCGGCGTCCGAACAAATGCGCTCCGCTTCCTCTGAGAGTTTGTCGAGCACAAGTGCCGCGTCCACCTCAGTTTGGATCGCTGAGACGAAAACTGAGCCTTCGCGGGCCTCACGATCAAGGTCTGACTCGGCGGTCGCGCAGCCGACAGTAATCAACGCGGCACATGCCGCAATTGCAGAATACTTCATAAGTTTCCCCTGGGTTTAGAAGACGTTCGTGAACTGGGTGATCACGTCCGTCGTTGCGATATTTCCATCATCATCCGTGGCGATCAGCGTCCAAACCGTCTGATAATCTTCTGTCGTATCTCTCGGCCCCATAGCTCTGGAGAAAGTCGGGTTTGGAATGGTGCTATTTGATACTGTCGAAGACGTGTCACCGCTTTTGCGGCGCCATTCGTGAGCGACTGAGCCAACAGCGTTTGATGAACTAGTTAGCGGAATAAGCGTCGTTGCCGTCCCTGCCCCGCTTCCAGCGACCTCGGCATTCAAGTAGGGCCTGCCCGTAGAAACAGTAAACTCTCCCGCGCCCAATTCAGCAGAGCCGTAATAGACTTTTCCATCCGTCCCAAAGGCCCAAATGCCGTTCGTGCGCGTCTCACTGTTTAACGCGACACTAGTTGGGCCATACCACCAGACTAGATCATTGCTCGCCCCAAACGGCCCTAAGATCCGTTGCCGAAACCCACCCGTTTCGACGTAAATAGTGTCGCTCGTGTCTTCGAAGACCGTATCCGAGCCAAAGAAGATCTGTTTCGCCACAAGCGCGATGTCTGACGACCCGTCAGAGCCTCTTTGCAGCCCTATGCGTGTTGGTTGCCCAGAGCCTGCCGCTGCCTCCAGAATTATCCGCGCAACAGCCTGACCATCCGCACCAATGATGGCCTCACGAACGCTCGAGGCAATGGCCTGCTCCGCATCGCCAACAAAAGGACCGGGCTCCGTCAACCCATCCGGAAGCGCCTCAAGCCGCAGCGCATGGATGTAAAAATCAGGTAGCGACGAAGCACTGGCAAACGCCACATGCAGCTCAAGAAAATATTCAGATACAGACTCTGATGTGAGATCAAAGACGCATGTGGCTTCATTCGTGGTGCCACCGCTCACAAGCGGAGAGAACGCCTCGTTACGACCGCTCGGAAAAGCCTCTGTTGTGTCACGCAGCCGCGCGTTCAGACCTGTGATTGTGACGCCATTGCCTTCAGCGCGATACCCAATCCGAAGGCCGTAACGACCAGGAGGAAGGATGAGGTTTGTTAAGCCGGTCACGGCGGGGCGCATCCGAGCCAGCAGCTGAGATTGGGTTCCATCGGCCTCAATCTTTAACGCATCTTGCTCCGGTCGAAGTGGCTGAGGAACGCCGGTTGCACCAATATCCGCAAAAATGATCTGCCAGAGCGCATCATCGCCCTCTTTAGGGTAACGATACTCAGGCGGGATTAGGTTCGGCCAAGATGCCTGAACCTCGGCTTTGACTTCCTCGATTGCAATGGCGCGGGCCGAAGCCTCATCGACTACCGACTGCTGAATGCCATTTATCTGAGCCAGCAGAGAAAGTTCTCCGTCACGTGCCGCTGTGATTTCTGACTGCGCTGTGGCTGCCGCTGTCTCCGCATCTGTGGCTGTGGTTTCGACGCTCGTTATCTTCGCGAGCAAGTTCGCTTCACCATCCCGCGCAGCTAGGAGTTCGGTGTTTATGGTGGCGATTGAGCTCGTGTTTGTTGTGATCAACCCGGCATTACTGGTGATGCCGGCTTGCAAAATTGTGTCCGCGGCCTCGAACGAGCTTTGCAGATCAAGCAACTCTTGCTCGAGTCCCTGCACATCCTGCCAATCAATAACAAAAGTGCCCGAAACGCCTGTGTCATAATTGGTGACCGTCAGGAGCCCATTGTCATCAAAGCCGATCGCATAATCGATGAACCCTGGGCTCGTTAAAACAAGATCAAACCCTTGTCCTACTCGTAGATCTGATCGCTTATCGTGTTTCTGCTCCAACTCTCGGCTAAAGCCGGCCCGACTACGCCTTTCATTCTCTTGGCTGTAGGTATCCCCAGGCCGATAAGTTGGCATTGGCTTTAGCGATGGACCAGAACTCATCCTTCACCGCCTGGCTGAACATCAAACCTATATCGACCAACCACGCCGGACCCGCTCACAAGGCGATGCTCTAAAGCGGCTTGCCTGCCTACAAAACTGCATCCAGCGCGCTGTGAGGCGCTTGTAAACGGCCCTGCGACAGTTTCTGCGCCATTCGGATCAAGACGTGTCCGAACATAGGTCTGCACATCTCCCTGATTGGCCTCGTCTGAGATCAGATAGTTGCCATACATGATGACATCACCCGACCCGAGCTCCTTTGGTCCGCCGCGGGCGAAGATTGATCCTGCGCCGTTTCGAGTAGAGCCCTTTTCGTGCTGCCAAATGATACCATCTGATCCAAACATCAGCGGATAGTCGAAGCCTTCATCATTTTGCACGCCGCCAAGCCGCACAATGTCATGATGCGCCCAATGACCCTCAAAATAATTATAAACCACCGCCTTATTAATCTCAGTCGCGGATCCCTTGGGGTATAGCCACCAAATCTCGTTTTGTTTCGGCAGATGAATAGCCCGGACCTTATTCGCGTGGGCTTTGTTCAGCCCAGTACCTTCGAGAAATACATCATCATGCAATGGGCATTGGAGCTCATCGACGCCGCCAGCCCATCGATAGAAATTGTCTTTCCCCATCCATATCGCTGTGTCTGTCAGCACGACCACCGCGCCTTCAGAGATTAGTCCACAATTCTCGCCATCCTGATCAAATCCATAGACATTCGGACGCAAGATGAAGCGCATGAGGTGCACGTCGCTGCTGGTAAAAACCAAAGCACCGCCTTTAATGCGCCGAGCCCCAACAATCACTCCAGACGATTGAAGCGGGAAGTCTCGTGTAAAGTTTGTGGTCGTCGGCGTCCAAGTCGTGAATGCTTCGACATCAGACCACTGAATTTGCCGCGGATCCCCGCCCGCCGCGAAGAGCCCCAGAATGCGCTCATCCGTCACCATGAGAGCGGTTGCAGTCGGCGCACCAGATAGAGCGCTCGCTTGCGCATCTCCCGGTAGCCACGTGTAGACGACGCCATCCTCGCTGTTCACAGCAAACAGCTGCTGGCCTGCATTATCAATCGACCAACCGCTTGTATCAGCATTCGTGTCAGTCCAGCCCACCGGGGTAATATCTGTGATCGCGCCCGCGACCGAAACCAGAAACAAACCCTGTTCTGTCCCAACGGCTAGGCGCTCAACGCCATTCAGATCAACCCATGTGTGTCCGTCGCGCGCATTACCTGTCAGCGTCGAGACTCCCAGCTGCTCCCAACCCCCAATCGGCGAGCTTTTACCCTTTGCCCAACGCCACAGGTTCGAATCGAAAAACCGCGTATCGTTCTGGTATTCTGTTCCCATTCGGAACAGGCCGGGTGGATAATCGATGGGGACAAGCATCAGACCGCCTGTACGCTCGGCTGCATGATAAGGTCTGCTGCTTGAACCCGCACAGAAAGCTGATTCAACTCGTTAATTGTTGCATTAAACAGCCCTGCATATTGGTTTGCGCGAACCTCGTCTTTAATGAACATAAACGCCTGGAACATCGCCCCGTAAATGTAGAGATGATCGTGATCCTCTAGAACCCAATTCGTGGGCGCCGCATCTGTCAGATTTGGAATGTTGCGCCTATAGCGAAGGCGGAGGTTGCCGGTAAACTCTGTATTGAGCTCGATTGTTTCACCGTAAATGTCGTAGCATTGAGGCAATCCACCTACTGGATATTCGGCATCTTGCACCTGGACCGGCGCGTGCGCGAGCTTCGTGTAAGGCGTATCAATCAAGCTTGCCGTAATGACCGATTGAAAATCGTTCGGCAAAGACGCGGATCCGTTCAAAATAATCAGGTCTGAAGAGGTCTCCATAACCCGTCCAAACAGCTTATTGCTCATATGCCGCTCGGCCATCTTAATGAACTGCGGTATCTCATCATCGAGATCGGTGCGGCCATAGAGGTTGGCTCGAATGTATGACTGCAGCTCAGAATAGCTCGTAACACCGCCTGTAAAGATTGGCGGAGTGGCTGGGGCCGCTTCGATCGTCCCTAACGTTGTTTCATAGTCCACAAAGCTAGAACCATCAGGCATTGATGCATTCAGTCGGATAGTGGCCACCGCACCAACTGCATCAGGCGTAGTAAAACTATAACTGTAAACACCCGTCACAGGCGTCTGGACAATAGTTATCACCGCCGCATTCAATACACCATCTAGATACAAATCTAGCGTTGGAAGGCTTGAAGCATACGAGGGGTTCGAATCTGTTCCGCGCAGTGTGAACTGACCAGGATAGAGCGCATTGGCAACAATCGTCATTGAGTGAACTCCGCCGTTGGGTAGGCCTTGGCAAGGTCAGTGACATTGGACTTGAAAGCGTCAGCGTTTGATCCGCTGGTGAACTCTGCATAGACCTGTGTGGGCGTATACGGCGCGACAAAACTAGACGCTAAAAACGCATTATCTGTCCCGCGCATATCTGAATTGACTGCTGTGGTATCAACCAGAGTAACGCGCGCGACAGTATCACTTGCAGGGTTAAAGTCATTGAGGGCTGCGATCGCGCTCAAAACGGGGGTTAAATCGACAGAGCCGCCAAGTGAATCGGCCTTAAACGCATCCTCGTTCGAGCCAAGTGTGAAATATGAATATACATCAGCCGCCGAGATGTCATTCAACGAAGAGATCGCCGATCCCGTAGCCAAACCGCTAACATCTGCCTTGAACGCGTCCTCACGATTGGAGGCTGTGAAATAGGTATAAATCGAAGCAGCATCAACGGAAATACCCGAGACATCGGCCTTCCAATCATCTTTGTTTGTGTAGCTGTCCAATGCCGTATGAAGCTCAGCAGCTGTCATCTCATCTGGTGTCGGGAGTGCGGCGATAATTGCCGCTTCCGATGCGTCTAGCTCCGCCTTCGTGGGGCCATCATATGAGGCAAGCGCTGATGCTATGTCAGCTGCGGTTGCGAAACCCGTTGCCGTGGCAAAACTTGCTTGGTTGGATTGAAGTTCATTCGTATCCGCAAGAATGGCTGCAATAGACGCATTATCCGGCGCAACTGTATTCGGCGCGGTCGTGTTAGCTCCATCCGTGCCGCGCATATCAGTGTTCGCAGTGACCGTGTCCACCAAGGTCACCCGAGCAACTGTGTCCGAAGCTGGGTCAAAATCATTTAGAGCCGCAATTGAGGCAGCGAGATCTCGTGCCGTAACCTCCTGCGTTCCATCCCACTCGATCTCCCCAACACCGAGAACCGTCGATCCATTGAAGAAGCGAACCGAATATGTAGCCGCGCCAACAGCAGGCATATCTCCGGTATAAATTGAGGTCGATCCGACCTCTGACACACTGATTGAGGCACCAACCTGTACGCCGTCCTCCCCATAGATCTGAGCCGTTAGGGTCAAGCCGGACTGAGTGTCTAATCCGATGTAGCGCAATTCGTCAGCCATCTAACAAACCACCCATGTCTCAGAACCCGCGCTATCAATCGTCCTCCGGCGAAGAATACCGTTAGCGTCTTCTCGAATTTCTACTGCGATCTGTGTTGGTGTGATCCCAAGCATTAAAGTTTCGTCGTCTTCGTGTGCTGGGTTAGTTGCTGTTGTGCCATTCTGGGATCTGAAGGTTGTTGTGGTGTCCACAAGTCCGCCTTGCGCGACGACTGTGATTGGTACGTCAGCGACAACAATGCCCGGATTGAGGTTGCCAACCAAAGTCACGACACCGCTTACACTGTTGTTCATGACACCGCCCGAGGCCGGATGAAATTGGTCTTCTTGCGCGGTAACGGTCACGCCGTTCCGGGTTAGCGGTACGGTGTACGCGAGGTCCAGTTGATTGGTGCCTTGGTTCCACTCGAATATTTGAGCTGTGCCTTCGTACGGACTCGCGATAGCTACGCCGGAGTTACCGCCGTCCCCGTTGTCTTGAACGATAAAGGGCTGTGCCACGACTTGAGACATCGCAGACGTTGGCATAAGCGGCGATGCTTCAAGACCCGCGCTGTCCGCGCCGGAGTAAGCTGACACAAGACCGACCGCGCGCACACGCGTCGCGCCGTTTGGTTCGTAATCTCGTTCGCTCGCACCTGTACCGACCCCGATACCTGCGTCGAAGTCTACAGGTGAGCCGGGAGAGACCCCCGTACCCGCGGTGCTATTTATGAAGCCCTCGGCCCCGTCTCTAACATAGAAAGCCACTTGCGTATTATCGAACGGAGCTGAGATAAAACCCGAACGAGGCCACGTTATACCGTCGTTTGTAAGAGGCATAATCAAACGGCAATCGTAAAACTGAGGCACGTCCATATTGGCTGCAGTACAAGCCATGATCGGGTTCGTTGCGTCGAAAATGTATTCTTGGTTGCCGTCCAAGTTGAAGACGCGATATTCCCACGGAGTCATCGCTATGTTTTCTTGGCCAAGGACGGTCACGCCTGCGCCGGTAGTAAGCGTAACCACGTTATCCAATGGGCCGTTCACGACGTAGGCAAACCCCTCGCCGTTGGTGCTGTTACGGAAACCAAAGAAGAAAGTGAAGTCGAAAGACAAACCGTAAGAGAGAAGCGGCATTGGACTCTCGTTGCTGCCAGACACGTTTTCGCTATACCCGTAGAAGCCTTGGGTCGCCGTGATGATGGCACCATTAGACAACCCGGTAAAAATTATCGGCTCGCCGCGCGCCATAAACTCTCGGTACAAAACCGTGCCCGAGTTAAAGTCAGCGCCATTGGCATACACTTCGACCACGTTACCATCACCAAGAGAGCACCCCATAATCTTTCCGCTGCTCGTCAGACCAACAGCAAGAACAGTAAGACCTGGTTGGCCAGCGTCCGCTAGGAGCTGTTGCTGAAGTCCTAGCGTAGAGCCACCCGCAATAGCCTGCACAGCCGCGGTGTCTGTTCCTGACGATCCGCCACCACTCGGAAGCGGAAACACGTTCGCCATTTTAGATCGTGCCGTCCCAGGTGCGTAGCTTGTAGTATTCTGAGCTGTTCAGTAGGCCCATGACCTGCTTGGCCGCATTTTCATCGTTGAAGTCGATGCCCTCTTCGTTTTCCCACTTGGTGATCAAGTTAAACGGAATACGGCGCACTAGGCGATACTCTGGACCCTCGAAGCACTTGCTGAAAGTCGGGTCAAAGTGGTTCGCAATCTGCGCGTTCGCATCCAGAATAGGCTCGACATCCTGGCTGGAATGAATGGTCACCTGATCCTCTTCCGAGAAATCAATTGACCACGCAATTCCAGCCTCGGACGTGAAGAGATAGTCTGCGCTCATTCGACGATCTCTGCAAAGCCCTTGTCTTCAAGGCCCAAGGCAACCGCGTAGGGAAGCTCCACTTCATCCTCCCAGCTAAACGAACCACCCTCTCCGTTCGCGACTTTGCCATCACCTTTTTTAGTGATGCGGACTGTTACGGGTTCATTACTGGAAGTATCAGTTTGGTCAGGATCCTCACCGTCTTCGGGCTGTTCAACGTGTTGTGCGGGAGCATTTGTCAATGCGCGCACATCGTTCAGCAAACCCTTAACCTGAGCCTTCAGTGCCTCGACTTCAGCCTCAAGTTGCTCAATCCGGGCATCCTTTTCGACAGTATCGGCAGCAGGATCCGTTGATCCATCATCACCTTCGATGCTCCCGTCACCGCCATCGCCAACGGATTCAGTTGGGTCCTTAAGTGCAGCTTCAGCAATTTTCTTCTCAAGCGTCTCAACGCCCCAAGAAGATTGCGCATTCCAAACACCAGCAGCCTTTGCTTTGGCGACCAGTTCAGCCTTTAGCTGTTCGTTTTCGTCAGACATAATCAATCCTCAAAATTAAGGGGCGACAATGATTAGCCGCCCCAAATCAACTAGGTTGTAGTCAAGTCCCGAATGGCGCCGAGCGCCTTTTCGTTCTTAACGCAAAGCGTTTTCTCGCAGATGATGTGGCGCTTCTCATTGTCGCCAGTTTTCGCGAGTTTCTCTTCCTTCATTGCACGAAGGGTCGAGACGCCCATGTACTGGTGATCCGCAATGAACACGTCACGGGTCAGCGCATAAGGGTGCGGAATGGTCAAGATCGGCCCGTAAGAAGACATATACATGTCTGCCGCGCCATAGATCACGGCCTGCTGACGACCCGTTACATCATTCTGGATCTGAGTGATGCCCGAGAACGCCGCAAATGCATCCTTATGGAAGGGGGACATGTACATGTGGCGCCGCTTGGACTGACCAGAATTAGTGAAGATTGAGCGCAGCACCGCATCGATTTGGTCCTTGGCGAAGGCTCGCTGTGTTCCATTTGTTGCCGCCGCAACGGTAGCCGTGCCGTCAAAGCCACCGTCCGCACCACCCGTTCCGCGATTGGTATTGGTCTCACACCATGCCAGCGCCCCACCTGAAAGGCGAGGGTTTGAACCCGACTGCACACGAGACGCACCATTACGCAGAAGCGCCAGCTCAACGTCGCGCTTAATCTCGGTAGACTTTAGGACGCGGTGACGTGCCAGCTCAGAAGACCGGCCTGCTTTATTGACCACTTCCTGCGTACCGGACACGACGAACGCACGCTTAAAGATCTGCGTGTGATTGCCGAGACGATCTGTGACGTTCTCTTCGTATGACGTTGTGTCGTCACCTTCGAGAACACCGTCTGCGCTTGGTGTCGCCAGATCTTCGGTCTGCCATTCGTGATAATTGGCCTTCGCTTTACCAGCCGCACCAATGTTGGACATGAAGGGCGTAGCTTCAGGGGCCACACGCTCAAGAATATCCGTGAGATCCTCACGATTACCCGTTTGCGACAGCGTGGTCGCAGTATTTGTAGGAGCTGCCATAGCTCACATTTCCTTGTGACTGAGAGCGCTCAGTCGAACTGTTTGAGAAGCTCCATCGCGTCCTCGGAATTTCCGGTACGCTTAAAGCGATCAAGCCGTTTCTTGTCTGGCGCTCGTTTCGATGAAGACGCTCTAGCCCCGGCCCTGACGGGCTTTCCTTTGGACTTGGCGTCACGTTTCGGTTTGAGCACAGGCTTTTCTTTTTTCTTCGCTTGGTAATCGTCCCAGAGCTGGGCTTTCCGAGCGATCACGGACATGCGAGCATCCGCATTCCGAATGTCATCTTCTGAGAACCCTGACTTAATCAGGTAGTCACCAAGGGGCTTCCAGACCTTCTCGCCTGCATCAGGTGAGAGAAACTCCGATTGTCCCAATTCTTCCGCCACTTTGGGCATGATTTCAGTCTGCTCTTTCACAAACGCGTTGAACTGCTCGGCCTCTGCGGCCTCCAGTTTTTGGCGATGTTGATTCACTTCCTGAAAGCTGCGATCTGCGGCGGCTTTGTGTTGATTGAACTCCTCCGCGGACAATTCCCGCGCAGCTTTTTCCCAATCAACGTTGGCATAATACTGAGCGCGCTGCTCAGTCTCAGTTAAAACGACTCCGAGTTTATCGATGCGGCCATTAAGCTGCTCACGCTGGGCTTGTGTGGCTTTTCGATCCTCGGCTAGTGCCTGTGTTTTGCGCGTGTAGTCAGCAATCAAAGCCTTGTCGTGTTGGAGCACCATTTCCTGGGCTTCACGGGGCAAGTCTTTCCACTGTTCACGAGCGGTCTCGTCGAGAAACTGAGGGGCTTCGAGGGCCGGTTCATCCGGTTCGTCTGCTTCCTCTTCTTCATCGTCAGCGTCGGGGTCCTCTTCAGGATCGTCGCCATCGTCTTCCGCATCGGCCTCGACTTCTTCCTCTGCGGTGTCTTCTTCATCGTCGTCAATGTCAGCGTTAGGCTCTTCAGCCTCCGCGCCATCTTCGACCTCTTCAATCGCCTCTTCGGGCTCAATGTCATCTAGAGCTGCGATCGCATCAATCGCGGCATCAACTGTTAGGTCCTGTTGGGCTTCAATCGCCATTACTGATTGCTCCTCGTAGCTGGATCAGAATTTGGTCAAATACGTGTAGTTTGATCGCTCCAAGGCGGCGCTTTTCATCACCTTCAGAGGTCAAATCATCTTGAGACACAGCCTCCCGCATCCAGCGGGCCTTCAATGCGTCTTCATGTTCTTTAAGCACGACGATAGCGGTCTCTTCGCGGGTCATTCTGCGAGACTGCCGCCCGGTCGGTTCTGGCTAAGCTTGGCGCTCTCGACATCAGCGCGGATTGAAGCCTCAATGAGCGCTTTTTCACGGGCTAATTCAGCTTCTAGCGTCATCTTCTCACGGGCCAGCTGCGCCTCTTGAGCCGCCTTTTCACGAGCGAGCTGCATATCAAGCGCATGCTTTTCTCGCTGGGCATTAGCGTTCGCCTCGGCCTTCATTTGATCAAGTTGGAGTGCGGCTTGCGCTTTTTCCATGTCCAACTGGTGCTGTGCTTGGAACTTTTGCTGCTCCATTTGCATCATCATCTCAGCTTCAGACGGACCTTCCTCTTGGGGCTCAGCTTGCGCCGGATCAGTGATGAACCGCTCTATGCCTTTGATGCCGAGACGGTCCCCATAAGCATCGGCGGCGGCGTAGATGTTCTCCTCAGAGATGATGCCACCTGGGCCACCCTGCATTTCGATGATGTCGCCCATACGGTTCGCGAACAGATCAAACTTGGCGATTTCTTCCTCGCGGCCGCCATGACCCACACCAATTTCAATCACCACATCCTTGCGCCGGTTCCAGCTTTGCGGATCAATCTCGATCCACTCATTTCGGAGCCTGATCGTGTCCTGCATCGTTGCATTGGACCGCAGAAGGTCATGAACTCCCAAGAACAGGTCTCTGATGCCCGTCTCGGCAAAGAGCCTCGCCATCATGCGCAAACGCTTCTGAGCCGCTCCTATGAGGATTTTAGCGCCCGTTGCGGTGTCATGCAGCGTGTCAGGATCCAGACCCTGAGCGTTGCGAACGATCCCTGTGCGCTCCTCTGCAACCGTGTTGGCAAACTCAATGGCGCCAAGCATGTCAAATGTCGGACCACCAGTTTCGATATTCTTGATCGCATCGCCTTGAGTGGGAACGGGACGCCCTGGTTGATTATCCAGCAAGGCCGGAATCGTATCTTCAGTACATTTGTTGACGTTTACTTCTGGCCGCTGGTTCAGCGCAAAATAGCCGCTATCGTTCAACATGCGGATCAGAGCGGTTTTCCACTTCTGAATCTCGATCAGCTTGTCCGCCAACGACTGACCATAGAAACGGTGCGTCATTGGATAAGGCGTGATCGCTGCAAATTCGATCCGTGAGCGCTTTTCCATCTCAAGAATGACCGCCTCGTCATTGCCGGTCACAATGCGCCAAATCTGCGGCTTACCAGTGCCCTCAAGGTCAACACGAACATAGTGCTCGATAATCTCAACCAACCGCAGCTCATCGATCGCCGCGTCTTCAGTTTCGTTCTGTGAGGTTTCCTCGACTGTGTCACGGGCCAATTCAATGACTTCAGATGCAGAGTCATTGTCATTCGTGAGCGTGGCAACTTTCTCAGGATCGTGCCCATCCGCCAATAGCTCTTGAACGCGCATGCGAGACCGCGCCGCGCAATATGTGGTGTCGCACAGATCAACCGTGTCCTCTGCGACTGTGAAATCCTCGGGCGCCCAGGCCTTGATAACCACACGACCATTGCTGACCATTTTGCGCAGCGTGACCGGGATTGTCGTGTCTTGCTGCTGGTCACCAATATCGATGATCTCGTGACCCTGCTGCTCAAGCTCTTCTAGGCTGAGTAGGTGCGAAACAGCGGTCTGATATTCCTGATACTCCGGCGTCGGGTCCCAGTAGTATTTGACCACACCAACCTTGGACAAAAGCGCGTCCTTGAACATCGTATAGAGAACCCGGAAACCCTTATTCTGCTGGAAGATCACGTGCCGGACGTAATCAGTCTCTTGCTTCGCAAGATCCTCGTCTTCAGCACCACCCGCCTGAAACGTAATCCCATCATCACCCGAGGCGAAAATCTCGATCAGATCTGGCAAGGCCCGCTCAACCCCATCAGCAACATCTGTAGAGGTCACTGAAGAGCGATTAGGCAGCACAGGCATGTCCTGGGACACATCACCCTTGTAGTAGTTCAGCGCCCGCTCACGGTCTTCCTGCAAGCTGCTGTCATAGTCGAAGCCGACAGAGTTCTCGCGCTCAGCTCTCAGAATGCCGAGCAGCGTGACCTCATCAATGTCGCCCTGAAGGGCTTCGTCTTGGTCAAAGGCCATTAAGCGACTCCCAGAGCTGGCATTTCAATTTTGAACGTCCCGATACCATCACGAACCTGATCAAGACCCATTGCGAGATAGCGAAAAGCGTCCGCGGCGTGTGAGTGTTCGTCGTGGTCAGGCTTCGGCTTGAACGTATTGCGCTTGTCATCAAACAAACGGCGATAGCGCTTCATGTGCCGGAGCCCGTCTTTGCAGTTTTCTTCGTCAAACCAACAGCGCGGCAGAATGGTCCGCACGGCGTTTATTCCGTCATCGATCGATTGAGCTGGCAGAATGATCGCATTCACACCAAGGCTGCGCAGTACCTCTTCACGGCTCTTGCCTGTGCCCAGCTCTCTTGCAGCAGCGTCGTGCGGAAGGATCGCCTCGCCGTATGTGTAGGGCTTGTGACCAAGCTCATTCACATAGTGGTTCAGTGCCTCACCATTGTTCTCGTAGAAATCAATGATCCGGATCTCATGGCCAATCTTCTGAAAGAACCAGATGGACGTGTCATCGCCCATGCCCAGGTCCCAAGCCGTGAACACCTTCGCAATTGGATCGTAAGGCACTCTCGTGATGCGGTTAGCGTCTTTGGCATCCAGTAGAAGCGAGGCGTAATAGCTGCCCTCTGTGATGTCGGCATAGTCACCGAGCCAGATATGGTTGAACATCTCAGGGCTGTTCTTGCGATCCAGCTCAATCTCTTCCTCAAGCGTATCAGGCAACCACGGATTATCCATATAGTTTGCGTGAACTACGACAGCGTTGTGCGGTGTTCCATTTGGTCCGCATAGCAGCTGATCAACCGGATCTTCTTCATCTTCTGGGTTCCACGTGAACCAAATCTCAGCGCCCGTTTTACGAATGGTCGGACGAAGCAACCGGAGCGATCGATGGCTGAGCTTGTTAGCCTCTTCGACCCATGCGATGTCCATGCCCTCAAGCGACTTAATCGTGTCAGCCGTGTGATCCTGCATCCCCTGGAACAAGCATTCTGAGCCAGTCGCAGTGCAAATGATCTTTTGATTCTGAATCTCAAAGACTGAGGCCAAACCTAAAGCTTCAATCTTGTCCTCAATTAGTTGTTTGGCTGATTCCTGAATGGATTTCTGAATCTCACGAATACAAACCGCTCTAATGGTTCGAGACACCATCTCCAGCACAAGCGCCTGAGCACGGTCATGTGACTTACCAGAGCCTCGACCACCCTTGGCGCCCTTGTAGCGTTTCTTTTGGTAGAGAGGTTTAAAGACCTCCGCGACCTCAACTGTCTGTTGGGTCATTGCTCACGAAGGATATATTGAGGCCCGTGACTTGGATTGCGCCGTTAGGGCCGGTGCCTTCAACCTGCATAGGAAGCACCTTGCCGAGCAGAGACATGAATGGACCGGGATTATCAGTGGCCTGCTTTTTCAGGTAGCCAACCATTCCCTCTTTATCGCCAGCCTCTTGAGCGGCTTGAAGGATGGCGTCTTTCAAGAGTGCCGTGGTTTTGTTCAGCGAGCCTTTTGGGCGACCACGAGCCCGCTTTGTCTCAAGGTTATTATTTTTCTGTTGTTTATTCGTCATGCATCCTCCTGCTGGCTCCTCATGGGAGTGCCATTGGTTGCTGTTGATGAAAGCAGCTCTATGCGGCTGCGGGCATTCTCGCCTTGGCGATATTGAGCCGGGCTGTTCGGACAAGTTCGAGGATGTCCTCAATGTCCGTTAGTGTGACGCGGATCACACCCCCACCGAAAACGATCTCAATCGGCTCAGCAAACTGTCTGGCTTGATCCTGGGCATCCATCAAGCTCACATACAACTCGACGCTGTAGCGGTCTTGGTAGTCTCCCCATGAGATCAGAGAGGCGTCATTGATGATGCGGTGGCGGGGGTAGTGGCGCATTACTTAAACCACTGATGTCCGCGAACGAACTTCCAAAGAAGCCAGCCAGAGCCGACCAGAGTAGGCCAGGCAACGAGTGTCTTAGCGAATTGCGGAATGACGTTGAAGTCTAACGCAATGTCGATCCAAATCAGGCCAGCGGTGACAGCGATCACATCTAAAACGTTTTCACCTAAGCGGCGGGCGCTGTCTGTGCTGAACTCAATCTTTCCGTCAGACATTTAGCTTCTCCTATTTGAATTGGGGATACCCGCAAGACGAGCGGAATGGGTTTGCCGGTGTGGTTCGGCAAGGAGGATACAGGTCTTGCGGGTAAGCGAATAAAAAGCGCAGCAACGAGTTACAGCAAAGGAACGCTAAAAGCCCCCGATGCCCACGGAAGAATGTTGCTGCTGAAGATTGAAATTTGGGAAAGCCCCGTTTCGAAGCTCGACCGCGCAAGCGCAGGAACTCGATTGTGATCTTTCTGCCCTGATTTTCATTTTGCTGTCAAGTGACCTTTCCAAAGAACGGTTCAGCCGCATTGAGATAAGCACGTAAAGCCTGCTTGACTTTGTTCTGAGCCTTGCCCGTGTCGCCACCGATCAAACGCCCTGCCTGGGTCATGTTGATATGCCCACACAGAAGCCCCGTGACGGGCTTTACATAATCTGCGCTAGGTAGGGTCCGCTCACCCGCCTCAAGCGCCTGTGCACCTCGTCTGAGTCCAGCTATGCGGTCAATCATTTCAGACTTGAGGCCACCATCAACGAACACGAGATCACCGCCCCCGCCAATCGTCACCTGACGACGGACCATGTAGTCGCGAACATGCAGGGCGGTTCGCCCGTGACGCTCCTCAAGAAAGCGAGCCTTCAACATGTTTGAGATTGGATCGTGCTTACCCAAGGCTTGCATCATCGCGGCGGGCAATGGTTTAATCTCCTGCCGTCTGCGTTTCTTTGCCTTCAAGTGGATTGCTGCATGTCGTCTACGTGACGCTTCAGCCTTATCACCCTGCTCAAGGGCAACAGCTTCAGCTTCTTCCTGGGTCCACAAAGCGTTGTCCGCATCATTGCGACGCGTGATGTAAGCGCGTTGAAGCTTTACCGTGTTCGTCATGTCCCGCTCTCCTTGAGCAGCTTTGAGATCTGGGGGTGTATGGAGGGGTGGGTCATTGCTTAGGCCCGACAGGATCGATCCGCTGAACATCGTAATTCCTGTCAGCATCCTCTAAGGCGCAGTCACCACGGTGTTTATGACGCTCGCAGAATTTTCGGTACTGACCGCCCGATGCAACATCGTGCTTTATGCCATCAGTGAATTGATGCTTTAGGCTGTGAATATAAACTGCATCTTCACAACACCCGGGCTGATCGCACTTACCCGCTAGGGCCTTCTCACGATTTTCCCAAACTTCCGAGTTGTCCGGAATCAAACTGCCGTTTAGGACTGCGGGCAAACAAGCAATTGCGGTTTCGATGTCACGGAATGGGCGCGAATAAACCTCCACGCCTTTCACGAAGAAGCGAGCGATTGTGGTAAAGCGCCACTCATCGCCTGAAAGGTGACTTTCTTTCCAGCGCTCCACCTTTTCGATGGTGACGCTGTCGAATCTCTCCTGCTCTGGGTGCGCCTTATGCCACGGTTTTGGAATGCACGGTGTGGCCGATGAATGGCGGTCTGTTTGGCCTTGCTGTGCTTCGTTCATTGGAAGGCTCCTTTGCGTGAATATGACTGTGCTGCCGACTGCAGGGCAACGAGCGGATCAATGGGCAGCACCTTGCAAACCTCCCAGACAAACTTCGTTGAAGGGTTGGTTCGAGATTGCTCCACTTCCCAAAGATGCGCTTTTGAGCTTTTCATCGCATCGGCCACAGCCTGAAGAGACATGCCTGAACGCTCGCGGGCCTCTTTGATTAGCGCGCCAAAATCAGGACTTTGTTCGTCGCGATCATCTGGCGTTACCGATGCCATCAGAATACCGAGCGCTTTTCGAACTTGAGACTCGTTGACACTCATGCCGCCGCCTCCCTTCCATTGGCTTCGTTTATGAGAGCGTCGAAAAGCGGGGTGCCGTAGGTTTCTTCGTAATCTCGAAGGGCGTCTTCGATGCCGTCTGGGGCGTAGGCCTTCAGGAAATAAGAAATGGCATTACCCGATAGATTTAGTCGCTTCGCTGCTGCGGCTTGGGTCCGGGTATTGGAGATCACTTGCAGCCGATAGAGCACAACCTCGGGCGCAATCGTGCGTCGCGATTTCGCTTCCTTCAAAATGGTGTGCAGGTCTGGCGCGCGTTTCTTGAGGTAGCGAGATGCGAATGCGATCGAAGTTCCTGCGCGACTCGCAAACTCCGTTAGATTTCCGCCATCATGAATGACTTCATGGGCTAACCGCTTATATTGGCGAAGCTTAATGTAATCGATGGGCTTACCGGGCTTCATGCCGCTTCCTCCCATCCACGACCATTCACGAACCGGGCAAGATTAGCCTCACCGACCGCAATCATCTCTTCGTAGCTGACGCTGTGGATAAGCTGTTCAGGGGTTTGTGAAGGTGCCGTTTCTACGGGCCTGACAGCCGCGAGCTTCAGGAACAGACGTTCGCCCCATTCCTTGTGGGCATTGCGTACAGCATTAATCGCGGTCGTGTGGTCACTATGCTTCAGCGACTTGGCGATGTTGGGATAACTGAACTTCTCGGGATCACGAGCGCGAAGGAAAGCCGCTATGAACGATCGCAATCGAACATACTTGCGTTCCTTGCTCTTTTTCCAAACATGCCGCTTGGTGATCCGGTAATCCCGAAAGAACGTCTGTGCGGCCTCTATGGCTTCGTCTAGTACGAGTTTAGTCATGCCCCCTGGCCTTCTTTTTGGAGTGATTGCCGGACACTGTTCACGGTCCGAGCGTGAAGCCTGACGGACTGCAGGAAATCACCCAGTGATGGCGCCCACTGACCCGGCTTACGAATGTGCTTTTCATAGGCTGCCCAGATGCTTGCCAGAGGCTCTTCCATCAGGACGCGAACCCAATCCTCTGCCACGCTGTCAGGGCGATCTCCCTTGGTCGGATACAGAGCTAGCAAGCGTTGAATGATGCGTGTGATGTCCAAGGGGTCACCAAGCGCGCTAAGCTGCCGTAGCGTCGATAGTGAAGCTTTCACCTCTTGCGGGCTCTTGGCTTGCGCCAAGGTCTTCCCCGGTGCGAGCTGCCGCCATTCTTGCAGCAAGTCGCTCAAATGTATCAGGTTCGTTTGAATTTCCACCTGAGTTGAAACGTCGTTGGCTGGCTGGTTTATCCGGGCTGGTGCGGTTGTCATACTTTCCCTCCAGGGTTTTGAGGAAGCCGCTCGGGCTAATCAGAAATTCGAAGTCAGCGGCCCAATCGGTTTTTCGCCCACAAAGGAAATCCGAGCTGGCAGCTTTGCGGAGAACATCGCCCCAAGCCTCAAGGCCGTATTCTTTCAATCGAGCCTTCAAGGCAGATCGGCGTTTGGGGCTTAGCTTTCGAAGAGTTGGCCAAACGGCAGAACCGTTTTCGGCTTTCAGTCGTTCAGCGACGGCCTGATAAGCATCATACGCTTGCGTGACCTCATCAATTGGTTCGGGCGTATCAACACCAATAGGTGTTGGTTTATTATCTGGTTTTCTATCTGGTAATGGTTTGCCCTCAGGGGCAAATGGACTTGCCTTTTTGGGCAAATGCAGTTGCCCTTTTGGGCAATTGGCAGAATTTGCTACAGCTTCAGGGACAAATGAGTACCATTTTGTCTGGTCTCTACCCTGCTTATTGAAGTTGCCAGACACGACCAATCCGGCACTCTCCAACTTGTCCAAAGCGGTGCGAATTTGCTTGGCTGAGAGGTACGGAAACAGCTCTTTGAAGGCCGTTACAGAGTTGTAAGTCCAAGACCGATCTTCGTACTGATGAACACCATTTGCGGCGTTCTTTTCACACCAATGCTGGATGTTGTAAGCGATGGTTGCGGCAGCTACGCCGACCATACTTGCAACGTCAGTGTCGAAGCTGTGAACGCTCACGCCGCACCATCCTCACGCACACGGCGCGCTTGCTGGAAAATGGCCCGCATTTCACGCAGGGTCTTCTCCGGATTACGAGGGACTCTGAGATTGTCAGAGCGCTTGACCTTTTGGGCGATAGACATGGCTGTCAGGTCGAGTTCGTCTTCTTTGCGGGAAGTCATTTCTTGCCTCGCTTTGTTTTCTTTGGCTGTTCAGTAAGGGCTTTCTTGAACGCCTCGTAGGGGTCCATTTTGTCCTGCTGGATGAAGTGTTTTCTGAGGGCGTGGCCTTGGCGGTTGAGGGTCATGCGGCAGCCCTCGCCGTTGCGTAGACAGCCAGCCGGTAAACTTGCTGGGTCTTACGCGTCGAAGACGCACGGCGCTCACCATCGACCACGACAAGTCCGCGCTTTTGAAGCGTATTCAGCCTTCCGCAAGCGGCCTGGTTGGTAATCTCTACGCGCTGGAAGATCTCTTCTCGGATCATTCCCCGTGGGCCAGCCTCAGCCAGCGCACCAAGGACCGCGAGACATTGAACCGTTACATTATCGCGGTTCTCTCGCGCTGCCTTCTGGCTAGTCTCCGTGCTGTTGGAGGGCGCAGGGCCGTAGTCGGCTTTGCGTGGGTCAGGGACAGGGTTTTCAGCATGCTCATCGCACACCCAAAAGACCTGACCTGCATAGGTGATCTTCTGGGTCGCATCGCGGGACGTGCACGTATAGTGGCACATCTGGCATGAGCGATAGCCGGTAGGATTGCCCCTGGACATGACTAGAGCACCTGCCAGAGATCAGATGTGACGCCTGTTTCGATGGCGGCCAAAACCGCAGTCTTCGCACGCTGATCTCGGCCCTTGAGGTCGGAGACCAATACCTCCGCAGCGGTGATGCCGCTCATTTCCTCGTAACCTTGGATGGTGTTTTCGGCTGCAGCCAGCTCGTCGTCCAGTTTATCTAGCTGGTCTTCAAGATTCTCACATTTGGTTTCGAGAATATCGACTTGATCCTCAAGCTCCTCGACCTTGTGCTCTAAGTCTTCGTAAGACATGCGTTCATCGTCAGCCATGACGTGCTCCTATGCTCTTCTCGGTTGAATGAATTGACGAAGGGGTGAGCCCGGCGAAGTGATCTGCACGGTCTCGTTCTCGTTCGAGAAACTGATTTCAGCCTCGCCATCGATCTGATTCAGAGCGTCGAGGACGTAGTCTGGGTTGAGACCGACATGCCCCTGCCCTTCGATGTCACAGGCGAAATAATTCTCTGCATTGGCGCGATGGTTCTCAGATAACGCCAGCTCAACGCCGCTCCCGTTCAGGGTAATCCTCACAGCCTGAGACTTACCTGTTGGCTGAAGCGCGCTCACTGCGGACACAGCCTTTTTCAGCCCGTCTGCTTCTGGATAGAAACGGTTCTCGCCAGAGGGTTTACTGGCCACGTGACGCCAGTTCACATACTGTCCACCAATCAGGCTCGTGGTGATCTCTCGAACGCTTAGAGGGTCTTTATTGACCGCTGAGAACTTGGCTAATGAGCCGTCTGTGCGGATCGTTACGGTCTCTGTTCCATAAAGCAGTGAGGACAACGCATTTAGCGTGTCCTTCGAGATCATGAAATTAGGCAGATTGAGCTTGCGGCAAAGATCGTAGACCGCCCCGCGATGCTCACACATGGCGATGACGAACGAAGTGTCGCCTTCATTGTCGAAGAAGATCGACTTTAGGATTTCTCGCGCGTCGTTCTTTGGTGCTGCACTGTGTTTGACAGAGCGTAGCGCGCGCTGAATCTCTTTTGACGGCATGTCATCAAACACCTGCCCAGCAGATTTTACCTCAAGCAGCGGAAAAGCATCAGGCTTGGCTGTCGGGAGATCGCATCTCGCTGACCCGCAAATGATGTGCAGGCGACCGCCCTCTTGGCGCATCTCAACCTCGCCATCGATGCGACCAAGAAAGCGTTGAACGTCATCCGCTGGCGCACATAGCGAGCCTTCGGACTCGATCTCTGACTGGACGGTCGCTGCGGTAACGCGGTTAAGGTCCGTGCAGCTAAAGTTCACGCCATCTGCAAACGTGCTGATCAATACGGCGCGGCAAATCTTGATGTCACCCTTTGGCTTGGCAGAGCTGGTCGCAAACGAGATTGCGACCCGGGCAGCCTTTGCATCAAAGCGAGCGAGTAGAGCCCCCTGCCCCATGCTAGAGCCCTCCCAACGCGCTGTTTTTAAACGTAGTTATATTTTGGTATGCCGTTGGGGAATGTTTGCAGAGTGCAATAAATGTATTAGCATTCAGAGTGCCACCTTCAGCCTGAGGCGTGGACAATAAGCTTAAACGAATGGGGGACTTATGCCGGACTACGTACCGAAGCTGCTTCGCGATGGTGTTGATTACATTGTCGATGGAGATCTTATCAGAGCGGAGATCTACAGAAACGATCCCGACACAGGAAGACGGATCATCGTTGAAGAGTATTTTCTGACGCTCGCCGTCATCGAGGCCTGCCTCTACGGGCCGAATGGGAAGGTTGCAGCCGCTCAAAAGCTTCGCGACAAACTCGCAAACCAGGAAAACGTGGTTCCGCTGGAAGGCAAAGCGCGCAAGTAGCATTAAGCGGCCTCGCTGCGCTTTTGCTCAGCACTCAGGAGGTCGGTGATCGACACCTCATAGTCGGTAGCGGCCGATACCTGCCGGAGCGTTTCGAGGGAGTAATCGCCCTTATCCGCCAGAATCCGCCAAATTGTTTGGCGCGAAGTGTTCGCCCGCAAGGCAAAAGCAGCCTGTGACAAACGTTCTTTTTCAAGGTAAGTGCGCAGTGGATGTTTCATGCGTTAAAATCATAACGCCGGATGTTACACTGTCAAGAGAATATCGTAACGCCGCATGTTAGAGTATAGTGTAGCGGGGTGTGTTACAGTCTTGGCATGACTAAGAATCAGCCTTCCAGCCATTACATCAAAGAATGGCGCTCGCATCGCGGCCTCTCCCTTCGCAAGTTGGCGGAGCGCATGGAGCGGGCACCTAGCGAAGAATTGATTTCTGCAATGTCGCTATCCCGAATTGAGCGCGGTATTCAGCCCTATAGCCAACCAATTCTGGAAGCGCTGTCTGTCGCCCTAAATACTACGCCGTGGGCGCTAATCAGCGTAAACCCAATGGTTGAAGGCGATGTCGTCGACATGTTCGCCTATTTGCGAGGGATGTCCCAAGAAGAAAGACAGAAAGCCCTACGGCTATTGAGGGTCGCTAACTCGTAACACCGAAAGTTACAAAAACTTCTTGACGATATAACATGGTATGTTACAAGTGCCCTCATCAAATGAGGACGCACACATGCCAAACCAAGCATACATCGAAACTCACGAACCGACTTGGGAGTATCAGCCTTATGCTGAAGGTCTGCCGGGTTGTTGGCTGCTCAAGATTGAGGGGCATCCATATCCGTACGGGTCTATCGTTGAGACCGGCGCCCCGATGTTTCCACGCTATGCCTGCAAGGCTTTCGAATGTGATGAGCAGGGTCGTCAGAACCTAATCTGGGTTGGCGAAGAGGCCACGATCCAAGCGGCGCAAGACGCTGTCTCCAAGCACCTCGACCACAAGCAGGTGGATAACCTGCGGAAGGTGGCGTGATGGACTGGTACGAGATCAAGGAGTTTGTGAGCATTTTCGGTGTGATCCTGGCACTGGTGGCCGCAGTTCTGTTTTTAATCATATCCGTTGCTACAGCTCACGGCATGTACGTCTGCCAGAACTTTCAAGCGACCACTGGCAAGCCTACTCAATTCGTCTGGTTCGATACTTGTTATGTTAGACACCAAGGCGAGTGGTTACGTTATGCCGACTATCAGAAGACCCTGATCGCCCGCGACGCTTTCATTACTGAGGGGGCTTCGCAATGATCACCCCCCTAGAAGGAAAGAGAGAGGCTGTTCAGGTGGTTCCGACGTGGGCCGATGTTCAAGCCGCCTTAGAGGCCAGTCACCAGGCTTTTGAGAAGTACGACGCGGACAAGAAAGCCGGTCGGGACGCTACCGACAGTTTCGCAGAATACATGTCCGCGATCAACCACGCCGCATGTGTCGGCGCTGACAATTTTTACGGTAATCTAATGGAGGCTCACGATGAACTTGCCGTGCATCCCGTTATCTAATCAGCCAGTAGAGCACCCGCGCAATCCGTTCATCAAAGAGCGTTCGGATATGTCCTGCGGAAACGCTTTCCTGCATCACATCGCACATCGCGCCTTACAGGTCGAAGTCGAGCGAGCGCACAAATCTGAGTCTGAGCGATACGCTGAGCAGTGGGTGCTGGCGGCATGACCCTCTCCCATCAAATCCAACGCAAGCAAGCCGCCCGAGAAAAGATCTTCCAGGCCGCAAGAGATGTCTCTGTCATGGCCCCTATGGATGACGAGGCCCAGGAGGCCGCACACGAGCTCCGACACCTCGCATGGAAGGTCGATGGGGAAGTTACGCAACTGAAGAAAGAGGAGCTAGGTAATGGCTGAGCCAGCAACAGAATTATTTGAAGCGCCGCAGAATGAAGTGGCTGTTCAACAGGAGCGCTCGCTGATTTCGATCATTGATCGTGTCCTGACGCGCCCCGACATCGATATGGATAAGATTGAGCGCTTCCTTGATATGCAGCGCCAAATCGAAGCCGAGCAAGCAGAGCGCGCATTCAACGAGCAGCTTGCGGAGATGCAGGCCGACATTCCAGCAGTTCAGAAGCGTGGAAAGTCTCACCTAGGCAAGTACGCCACTTGGGAAGACATTCAGGAAGCCGCGCTGCCGGTTCTCAAGCGCTATGGCTTCAGTATCTCGCATAAAACTCGCGTCGAAGGTGAAACCGTTGTCGTGATGTGCGTTCTGCGCCATGCGGCTGGTCACTGCGACATGTCAGAAATGCCTCTGCCGATGGATAAATCTGGCGGCAAGGCCGACATCCACGCAATCGCGTCGTCTATCGCTTACGGAAAGCGTTATACCGCGTCGGCCTTGCTCAGCATCCGCGTTGAGGGAGAGGAC
>ERZ1740070.202-NODE-202-length-41838-cov-9.985114_pt1 | contig 41838 bp, 51 predicted proteins | sample MGYA00581734_ERZ1740070 | MGnify/ENA primary metagenome ERZ1740070 (study PRJEB43018, sample SAMN04849744) | marine metagenome | isolation source: floating plastic debris | place: Pacific Ocean | collected 2008-09-01 | study: EMG produced TPA metagenomics assembly... | reverse complement strand
ATTGATAGCCTTATATATAGAGATACAGGCTTTCCACCGCAACAGATCGCACGCAAATGACCTACTTCACCCATGAATTCGAAGACCAGATTTCGCTGCAAGGCGTCGGCGTGAAGAAGGTTCTCACCTATAAAGTGCTGTTCATGCCACCCCGCTTCGAGAACGAACTACCCTTCAAGCAGTATCCCCGCCTACGGGTCGAGGGCGAGATTGCCGATGTCCCGGTTCGCGGGGCCTGGATGCCCGTTGGTGATGGGCGCAGGTACTTCATCGTCTCGCCAGAAGTCAAAAAACAGACCGGCTTTGATGTCGGAGATATGGTCGAGATGCGGTTCCGCATTGATGACCAGGATCACGTGGATATTCCGGCGAGTTTGCAGCTTGCACTGCGTGAGAACGAAGCGGCCAACGCCCTTTGGGACAAGCTGACAGCAGGTAAAAAGCGCATGTTCGCATTTCATGTGTCTTCGGCAAAGACCGCCCCAACTGAAGCGCGCCGCGTGTCTGAGGCGATGGAGGCCATTGGGCGCGGGATCACGCTGCGCGATCTTCAGAACGAGCGGAAGGCAAAGAAATAGTTCCGCAAAGCCTTGACTGACTCTTTTGGCAAGTTACTTGATTTTCAAGTTATATTTGTGAAAGTGCGGTTTCGCACGCCGCCCGGGTCAATCAGGAGTTTTCAATGCTTTCCATCCTCACCACCATTTCAGCCAACATTGGTTGCCTCACGCTGCTCATAATCCTGTTGTCGGCCCTGTCACCGAGGAAGCTGGAATACACGGAAACCATTACCGTCAACGCGCCTGTAGGGGATGTCTACGATGATATCCGTTACCAAACTCGCCTGATGCGATGGTCTGCATGGCCAAAAGAAACCAAGTCCAAATGCGCCGTCGATACAGGGCACACCATTGAGGGCGAAGACGGGACCGTTGGCACTCGCACCGTGTTTTTCTCAAAGGGCAAGGCGATGGGGTTTCAAGAGATCCAATCGCTCAAGCACAATCATTCCGTGACCTTCACCCTGGAGGGTGCTGGCCCACCCCATTTTCCCACAATGGTGTTCACACTCGAAGAGCTGAGCCCTGAGCAAACGAATGTCGTTCTCGCCTTCACTAACCGCATGCCGCCACCCTTTAACCTGATCTGGAACTTTGCGGGCATCAGCAAATGGACACGCAAGATGCACGTCAAAGACCTAGAGGGCCTGAAAGCGTTTTCCGAGCCTCCGCACAAGGATGCGGACGGCACGGTTGTTGGACGCGAAATGTCAGTCCCGAACCCTTATGAAATCAAGATGCCGGAGGTCGCGTAGCATGGCACATGCACCTCAGATTCCATCAGCGGCAGCGCCAGGCGGCGCAGCGTCTTCCACAAACAAAGCGGCCATTGGCATTCTCATGTTGACCATCTTTCTGGACCTTTCGGGTTTATGAATTTGCTCTCCGTAAATTGAGCTTTCTTCCGCACGGCCTAGTCTTATCCTGAGGCAATGTAGCGGTTGAGAAATGAGAAAATTGGGCATGGATCAGGAAATCGCGGACAATTTGGTCGCAGACTATATGCGTCTGACCAAAGATGTGCTGCCAGAACTTGCGCGAACCAAACGTAAAGACTGGCCGGTCCGTGAAGACCACTGCTTTCAGCGAATTGTGCTGGATACAGTTTGTGGAGGCGTTTGGTATGAGCACCTCAGCCGTCCCGCCTACAAACATCTCTCACCGCAGCAAGCTGAGCAGGCGGTCGCTCTTTGCCAAGACATTGCGGCAGGCCAGGCCGACCTCGCTGAGTTGAACCGTCAGTCATTGATATGGCGCGGGAAGTTGCGGAACCCTGTCAGCAAAGCTACCGGGCAGTAAAGGTCATGCCAAAACGAACTTCATTGAAGGATGCAAAACGTATCGAGCGCGCGGATGATCTAGACGAATATGTGCAGGACAAGCGGGAAGGTTGGCGTGCAACGGCGGCCAAAGTACGACGCCGCCAACGCCGCTATTCAAAGCGAATGATCGACGAAATCGCTCGCCTTGCCCAAGACGATGCGTTCTCAGATGACGCGTTTGACGATGAGGATCACAATCAAAGATGAGAAGCACGATCGAGCTAAAGCAGCTGAAGATCACGCCATCACTTGGCACACATGGCCCCAATGATGTCGTCCCCGATGCGCACCTTCTTGACCTCAGTCTGACGATTGATCCCGCTTTGGTGTTCATCGACGCCGATGGCATGGATCACGTTTTTGACTACGATCCACTGATCCGAGATATCGACAGGCTTGCAGGTGATGGGCACTACGATACGCAAGAACGGCTCATGACCCGGATCGTGGCCGCCTGTGCAGGCTATCCAGAGATTGAGGCAGTTGAAATTTGTCTCAGCAAGCGCCCGGTACTGGGAGACAGCGGCCAACTGGGCGTTCGGCTATGTGTCGAAGCTGCGGATCTCGCGGAGTTACGAGAACAGGCCGGGCGCTAGCCGCGTTTTCTCAAAAGTCCTGCGCCGCAACCCTTTGTCTGCGGCTCTAGATCTCTCAAATCTCACGCTATTTCATCGTGCATGGACCGACCACACACAACACCATTGCAGCGTTTGCTGAAGCTCGCATTAGGCCTACTCACCCTTCCGCCGGGCCGGCGACGGATTAGCATCGCATTCGCCTATGGCGTTGCGTGCCATGTCATCTTTGCATTGGCTGTCGGCGCAATGATCGCTGCCATGTTCTTTGGGATGAGCGAAAGCCTCGGACGCGTCCCCTCCCCCTGGTCCTATGTGATCAATGCAATTCTTGTTCTTCAGTTCCCATTAATGCACTCCCTATTGCTGAGCGCGCTAGGCAGCAGGCTTCTCAATTATGTGGCACCCCAAGAATATGCTAAGCCACTCAGCACCACGACCTATGCAATTATTGCATCCGTGCAACTCTTGGCCCTCTTTGCGCTTTGGACACCCAGTGGGGTTGTTTGGTGGCGTGCTGAAGGGGTTACTTTCTATGCGATCAGTGCACTCTAGGCGTCTGCTTGGCTGTTGCTCATTAAAGCGAGTTATGACGCGGGCGCGGAAGTCCAGTCCGGCGCGCTTGGATGGATGTCGCTAGCGCAAGACAAAAAACCTGTGTTTCCTGACATGCCAACCACCGGTCTGTTCCGTCTCATACGTCAGCCGATCTATGTATCATTCGCACTGACACTATGGACCGTTCCAGTATGGACGCCAGATCAATTGGCGCTGGCCGTAACCTTAACGGCATATTGCTTGCTCGCCCCTCGGTTGAAGGAAGCACGTTTCCAAAAGCGCTACGGTGAACGCTTTGCCGCCTACAAATCCCAAGTACCCTACGCACTGCCACGGTTGAAAGGCTTTGAGCGACATGAGTAATGTCTTGCGAAATGATCTCGGCATTGATGACCGCGTGGCCGATCAATGGTGGTCAGATGAGGTACGTTGGGTCCGGACACTCAAGAACCTGGTACCTGGACGACTGGCTTGGTTTGGACCGGTCACGGAATTGTACCGCTCCTTTGACTTGGTATTTTGCCACAAAGGAGAGACATCATGGCATCGAACCCGACCCCAGAATTCCGCGCAGAAGCCGTGCGGGTGGCGTTAACCAGCGGGCTGCCGCGTAAGCAGGTTGCTGCAGATTTTGGCGTTGGCTTCTCGACGCTGAGCCGTTGGATCCAGCAGGATCAGCGCAATCCAGAGAAGCCTGCTGCCCAATCTGATCTTGAACGTGAGGTTGCGGAGCTGCGCAAAGAGAACCGCATGCTTCGGGAGGAGAGGGAGGTGTTAAAAAAGGCCACCCAGTTCTTTGCGGAGCGAAGCAAATGAGGTTCGCTTTCATTGCGAAGAACGCTGACATGCTGCCTGTCGCGCGGTTGTGTCAGATCATGGATGTCAGCCCAAGAGGGTATCGCGCTTTCCGCAATCGCCCACTCAGCCGAAGCCAGCGGAAGGACATGGTGGTCCTCGCACACATCCGCGAACAGTTCGCCCTGTCTCTGGGCAGTTACGGCCGCCCGCGTATGACAGAGGAACTGAAAGAACTGGGCCTTGACGTGGGGCATCGCCGGATCGGCAGGCTGATGCGCCACAATGGTATTGAGGTGAAACGAAACAAGAAGTTCAAAGCGACCACGGACAGCAATCATGCCTTCAATATCGCGCCCAATCTGTTGAACCGCGATTTCCATGCCAATGTGCCCAATCAGAAATGGGCTGGGGACATCAGTTACGTCTGGACACGCGAAGGCTGGCTGTACCTCGCCGTGATCTTGGACCTACATTCCCGGCGTGTGATCGGCTGGGCGGTCAGCAATCGGATGAAACGCGATCTGGCAATCCGGGCGTTGAAAATGGCCGTCGCACTGCGGCAACCGCCCAAAGGCTGCATTCATCATACGGATCGCGGGTCGCAATATTGTTCCCACGATTATCAAAAGCTGCTGCGTCAGCATGGGTTCAAAGTGTCCATGAGCGGCAAAGGCAATTGCTACGACAACGCGGCGGTGGAAACCTTCTTCAAGACGATCAAGGCGGAGTTGCTGTGGCAACGCTCCTGGCGCACACGTCGCGACGCTGAGATCGCCATCTTTGAATACATCAATGGCTTCTACAATCCACGACGCAGGCATTCAGCCCTCGGCTGGAAAAGCCCCTTGGCCTTCGAAGCAAAGGCTGCATAAGTGAGCAATCGGAGCGGCACAAAAACGGGACAGGTCCAGTTCGATCGACATATTAACTGGGCGGATCGCGATGTCCTCGATCTCGGATGTGCAGGAGGCTTTATGGCAGAAGCCCTCACCGATCGTGGTGCATCTGTCACAGGCATTGATCCGGCTGAAGAAGCTATCGGTGCCGCAAAACAACGCGCAACAGATATGGGTCAGGCTATCCGTTACGATATAGGTGTTGGCGAAGCGCTACCTTACGAGGATGAAGCGTTTGACGCTGTTGTTTGCGTGGATGTGTTGGAGCACGTGAGGGATCTGACCAAAGTTGTCAGCGAGATAGCCCGGGTGCTTAGGCCCGGCGGCATGTTCTTATATGACACGATCAACAGAAATCCCGTCTCGACATTCGCCACTGTAACCGTCGCAGAGGATCTGCTTGGCCTTTTGCCAAAAGGTACGCACGATCCGAAACTGTTCATCAAACCTGCGGAGTTGGTCTCTGAGATCACCAATGCCGGGCTTGTACCGGGACCCCAGACCGGCCTTGGGCCGCGCGGCATCAACCGACGCGGGGATTTCCTGTTTGGACCCCTGCCCCTCAAAGCTGTGATCTACATGGGGTTCGCTCGAAAACCGAGGCAAAATACATGACCGAAATAGCACTTTTAACGACCGCTCTCCTCTTCGGCGGCATGGTTCTCTATTCGTTTGGTTTTGCAGCCTTCGTCGTCAATGCGCTTCCGGCTGAAACTGCTGGCCCTTTGATCAGAAAGGCCTTTCCGCATTTCTATTTGTTCGTCCTCGGAACATCAGTGATAGCAGCGGCTTTAGCTGCGGTCACACTGAATTGGCCGGCAGTCATCTTGCTCGTGAGCATTGCAGCAACGACCATTTTCGCGAGGCAAGTGTTGATGCCTGCGATCAACGCCGCGACAGACACAGGCGAAAAGGCTCGGTTCAAAAGGCTTCACGGGTTATCCGTGCTGATAACCCTTGCGCATATCGTCGCCGCTGGCTTTGTGATCGTCCAGTTGGCGGCGCTTTAAGCGGCCGCCTGGTCAGCAAAAGTGAGATAAGGCTTCAGATCCAAACGCGATTGCAACGCAACACCGTCAGGAAAGACATTGTGCGCGTGGAACTCACCGGGTGTCGCAACGCATCTCACGCCGCTTTGGATCGCTGCGAAGGCACCATCGGGGTTATCTTCAACTGCCAGCACATCTGACGTCTTTGCATTCAATGCTTCAAGAGCGAGCAGATATGCATCTGGCGCGGGCTTGGGGTATTTCATCATGTCTCGATGCGCAATGAGGTCGAAGGCATTGTGCGCAACACCGATTGCATCCAATAAAGCCGTTATGTTCGACAGACTGGTTGAAGTCACCAATGCCAGTCCTCCACCATGGGTCTTGACCATATTAATTGCCTCCAAAACGCCAGCGCGGGGTTCGAGATCCCTCGTCACCAATAGGTCTTGGTAGATCTTCGACTTTGCGCGATGCAGTGCCTCCACATCCACCGAGACACCTTCTGACGTCGCAAAATCTGCAATCCGTTGGGCGCCTCCCGCGCTTGCAAGCATCTGTTTGTATGCGTCTTCGGTCCAATGCCAATCGAGCTCGGCCAGAGCAAAGGCAGCGTTAAAGGCCTCCAGTTGAAGCTACGAGGTTTCCGCCAATGTCCCAATAGAGCCAAAGAAAAGTGTCTGCATAAAATCCGTCTTTCTGTTTTTCTTCGAGGTGGGTTGCTGAACGGCAAAGTCAAAGAAAAGACTCACGGTCCTAAAATCAGCGCATTACGGCGTAACCAAATAGTGTGAGTGCCGCTGCGTATTTCGCGGACACCATTCTCAATAGTCCCATGGTTCTGATGTGGAGCCGTCATAGGTCCCTAGCTGTGGGATAAGTCGACATTGCATGCATTCAGCTTACCTTTCGCTTGAAACGAGGAGGCGCAAGCGATGCCACGAGATCATTCCGAATATCAGCCTTTAGTGCCGACACGCGCGGCTGCTGAAGCGGCTATGCAGTCCTTCGCGCCACGTATGGGGAAACGCTATACAAACGGTCGTAATTATGATCGCGGCATGGGCCAACACCGCGACGTTTCGATGCTGTCGCCATATCTGCGCCGTCGGCTGGTTCTGGAGCAGGACGCAGTTGCAACCGCAATACATTCGCACGGGTCCGAGGGCGCTGAGAAATTCATCCAAGAAGTCATCTGGCGAGGATATTTCAAAGGATGGCTGGAGCGCCGCCCCGTTATCTGGGACCACTACCGTGATGGTTTGGTGCAAGATCTGGCGGCTTTGGATCGGGATCGCGGCTTGAGACGGCGGATCGACATAGCTGAGACCGGCAAGACCGGTCTCGAGTACTTCGATAGTTGGGCCGAAGAATTGGTGGAAACTGGCTATCTGCACAACCATGCGCGTATGTGGTTTGCGTCGATTTGGATTTTCACGCTGGAATTGCCATGGAGGTTGGGCGCGGATTTCTTCTTGCGCCATCTTCTTGATGGTGACCCCGCATCGAACACGTTGGGATGGCGGTGGGTGGCTGGCTTACACACCCGCGGTAAGCCCTACCACGCGCAAGCTTGGAACATTACGAAGTTCACAAACAATCGCTTTGATGCGCGCCCGAATGATTTGGCTGAGGTGGTTCAGGGTCTTGAGAATACAGAACCCGAAGGTCTGCCAAGTGTTACACCGCTGCGCGCGCTGCAGGCACCCGATCCAAGCCGCCCAACCGCTTTGATCATCACTGAAGAAGATTGCCGACCCGAAGATTTCAACCTGTCAGCGCTCAACATCGTTGGCTGTGCGACCCTCTCTGCAAGCCATCTGCGATCACCGCTTCCAGTCCCTGCCCTTGTTGATGAATTTGAGCAAGGTGCCTTGCAAGATGCAGCGTCCCGAATTGGCCTGGAAACAACCGCGCTCCGCGCAGGGGTGCCGGGCGATCTGGCGCGTTGGGCATCGCGCCTCGGTGCAACACAGATCGCAACGCCCTACATCCCTACCGGTCCATTGCGCGATTGGGTTACTGAAGCGAAACGAGATTTGGACAAAGCTGGCATCGTTTTGGCCGAATGGCGCAGGGAGTGGGACAGCGCCATCTGGCCCTATGCAACAGCTGGCTTCTTCAAGGTTAAAAAGCAGATCCCAAATATCCTTCAAGATCTTGATCTAACGTGACCAATGTTGTCGTCATCGGCGCCGGTATGTCAGGCATCGCATGCGCGCGCGCTTTGCAATCGGCAGGCATACATGTCCGTGTGATCGACAAAGGTCGTGGTATCGGTGGCCGTGTGGCGACAAGGCGGGCAGAGGTGGCGGGTACACCCATCAGTTTTGACCACGGCGCGCAGTATCTCGATCAAAGTGAGGCTGCAAAAGAGATCGTGGCACTCGGTCAAGATGCCGTGAGTAACTAGGACTTGGACCAAGGCAAAACGCGTATCGTCGGTCGTTCTGGTATGTCAGCACTTCCAAAGGCCTTGGCGCGCGAGCTTGAGGTCACTCTGAATAGTCGCGTGATAGCTTTGACAGCAAATGACGCGCTTTGGAAGATCGAGACAGAGACGGAGGAGATTCAAGCGTCTCACGTGGTAATCACAGTGCCTGCCCCTCAACTCGCACCTATTCTGGGCGAGACCCATCCGATCGTACAAAAGGCAGCCAGCGTCGTTATGAACCCATGCCTGACGCTCATGGCAGCATTTGATCAAGGCACGCCTGCACCTTTTGTGACCCGGCGAGATACCACAGCGATACTCTCGTGGATCGCGCGCAATGATACGAAACCGGGCCGTGCAACAGCCTATCAAACATGGGTGGCACAAGCGCGCCCGGATTGGAGCGCCGCGCATACCGACGCGGATCGCGCAACAGTCGAAGGGCAGATGGTTGAGCTTCTCTGCGATGAACTTGGCGTCGATCCTTCATTTCTCCGCCATGCCGGCCTGCAAGGGTGGCGCTATGGCTTTGTCGAAAAGCCTCTCGGAGAGCGATTCATCTCGAACGAAACCCTGTGGGCCGGAGGCGATTGGTGCTGCGGCCCTAAGATACAAGACGCCTGGCGATCTGGCACGGCAATTGCTGCGGATGTTTTGCGTGTCTTGAATAAAACGGCATCGACTGGGCCAGTCAGTGAAGCCGATTGCAGGTAAGTCGATCGCAGAGTTCATAAACTGCGATTGTTTTGGCCTACGCTCTCCCAGAATGATGTTTTGCGCATATGCTGATCTTTGAGTGTCTCGACGTAGGCATCATGTGTGGGATGGCTCTCAAAGCCCACGATTTCAGCCGAGACGGCGCCGCAGTCCTGTAGATGACTTGCTGCGTAGCCGTACCTTGAGGCTCTCGCTTCGTTCAGAGCGAAGTCAATCATCGCACGCCATAAAAGAGTCGCCGCAAGCGGGTGGCGATCCCTCAGCTCATCGGCCGCTGGTGACAGAAACTCGTAATGATCGCCGTCTAATTCGTCAGCGCGGGCGATGACTAAAGCCGCTGCGGTGTGCAGATCAGGCCAGGTCAGACAGAAGTGCAATGCCTCCAGAATGCTACCGTGGCCCAAAATATGGGCGCGTGCATGATCCTCCGCCTCGACATCTTCAAAATCGGGAAGCTCTTTCAAATAGGCCTTTAAATGATCGACAGACAGCCGATGTTCAAAACAGCGCCACCGATGCCCCTGAGCCTCATCAACCCGCCCCAATGCCACGAGCGTCTGGACATAGGCATCGTCCCAGTGTTCTTGCCCAAAGGTCCGACCATCATCCTCTACGTTCTCTAAGACAGCTAAGGCGTCTTCGGACCTTTCCTCGGACAGCAAAAGCATCGCGGCCTTTGCGGCAATAGCTTTGTTCTGGAGGTCATCAGATGAATACTGCGCGATATAAGCATCGGTATCACCCAGAGCTGTTGCGATCTCCTGTAGGCACTGTTGGACAAACCGCTGCTTTTGCTCAGCACGATAATCTACGCCGCCGCGCAATTCTCTGAGAAACAAAATAGCTTCATGTTCCTCTTGGGCCTCGTCCGGTGCCGCTTCCGCGAAGCGTTGCAAATGCGTCCTCAGATAAGAAAGGCCGACGTCACCTAGTGTTGGGGCTAGAAGGCCAATGAGTCCGTCCCACTCGCCATAGCCGTTGTCCGACACCGCCGTCCAAACGCGGTCAGCTAAGGTTTCAGGGTCGGTCGTGATAAGCGGCGCGATATCTGCAAAATGTGTAATGGCCTCTCGGAAAACCGCCCCGACATCCCCGCGCCGGTCATCAACGCGCTCATAGAGAGCTGGCGCGAGTTCAATAAACTGCCACAACAGATCAAAGGCTGCCTCTGGATCATCTGGAGCGATTTTATCCGTGATCATAGAAACCTGGGTCTCCAAGTCCTTGATCAGCGCCTTCCGTTTGCGCCAGCTGATGAAGCTTTTGGATTTGCGTAGCGATGCCAGCCGTTTGCGCACCTCATGAGCCAGGTCGGCCGCACCCAAATTATGGCTTAACTCGAGACGCAACCGGCGTTTGATATCCGCACTGCCTTGGCTGACTTCCATCAACAGATCCGCAAGGCGATCAGCACCCAGATTGGCAAGGTTTGTTTTGTTCAAAGTTTTCTTCGACATCCCATCTGCCCGACCGTTACGCCCTATAATCTAGCCAATGAGCTAGGTTACTTATAGTGCTCTCGACGATCCCCAAAGGCACGCACTCTTTTACGCCAAGCGCGATAACTGCCAGGTTTCAACGTGTCCCGCATCAACGCTTTGACGTCTTTCTCACGCAAACCGTATTCGCGATGAATATCTGCAAAGCTGACATGATCCGATAAGGCCATTGCGACCACTTCACCGCGGTCTGCCTCACTCAAATCAGGTTCTTTGGACATTGCTGGCGCTCATGCATGGGTGTCCCGATAGTCAAATAGATCGATCGTGAGGTGTTTCAGGTTTGGCAGCCTAGAAAGAGCAAAAATGCGTGTCTCCGTCTTGGCCCGGGGCGGCTTCAAAGTCATCAGCATCTGGGATGCGCCCAAACGCGATCTTTGCGCCCACGTAGCCGCCGGGTACAGCGTCATGGGTACCTAACGCCAGTGCGTTGCCCCCAAAGCGCGCGCGTAACTGGTCCATGACATTGCTGACGTCTTCCCATTTAGCGCGGTCGTTTTCATCGTTTGAAAGCGATGAAAACAGATCCCCGGTTAAATCGGCTTCTTCACTGAGCCCATGTAGTGTGACTGAGACAGCATGCGGTTCAAAGGAGGTTTCGCGTAGCGCGGCGTTTAAACCTTCCTTCAGGCTGCGCCGAAAGGTACGATCATCCCGCGATGGTGGGAAATGATCTTCCCAACTCCATCGTTCTACTTGCGCGTTCTTGGCGCGCGTTGATCGGAAGCGCTGGCTTCTGGTCGAGAGCGTCAATTTGGTCGCCAGATAATCCGTTCGGCGCAGGCGCCTCGCTGCACTCGCCAGCAATTGCTTGGCGCAGTCTTCCACCTTTTCTGGTGTGCGCCAACCGTTCGGCAAAACGCGACTGTGGCCAAACATGCGCTTCTGTGTCTCGCTGCGAGGCGCATGAACACCATGCAATTCTTGGAGAAACCGTTCTCCTTCGACACTTCCCCAAATCGCGCGCGCTTGCTTAGGGGCAAGCGCCCAAAGGTCGGGAAAGCGAGAGACCCCTGCGGCAGCCAGGCGCGTTGCCATACCCTCTCCGATGCCTGGTAACTTGCTAATGCTTAAATCAGCTAAGGCATCAGGCAGCATTGAGGTATCTAACAGCACCGCCCCATCTGGCTTGTTTTGCTCGGCGGCAACTTTTGCCAAAAGCTCTGTGGGTGCCATCCCAATTGAGCAGGTCAACACCGGACTAAATGCCTCCAGCAGTGCAGACTTGATCTTTGCCGCCAGCGCCAATCCTTGACGTCCTTCGCTCGGTAACAAGTCACACACAACCTCATCGATTGAGCGCACATGTTGGATCGGGAGCACTGTTTCGACCACTTCCAGGATGCGCTTATGCAGCCGCACATAAACATCGGGACGAGCGACGACAAAAGTCATCTCCGGAACGCGCGCCCGGGCTTCTTTCGCGAGCGTATTCGTTTTTACACCAAGGACCTTAGCTTCGCGACTTACCGCAATGCAGCCAGTGTGCGGAGAGTCCAGGGCAACAACTCCCACTGGTTTGCTGCGCAAAGTCGGATTGAAATGCTGTTCCGCGGAGGCAAAAAAGCTATCGAAATCAAGGTAGAGGCGTTCTGGTGGATGGTCGTTCTTTGTCATTGTCGTTTCGTCTTACCAACGCCGTTTCACTTCAAAAATAATGCAAGTATCATTTTTGCCCAACTCAAGATCCAAAGGACTACCTTCGGTTCAACAAGTGATAGCTGGCGAGATATCCATCTCTGCGGAGCCACCGTCGCGATACCGTCTCGGAGATGTCGTGAAGCTTGGGTCAGGGATTTACCGCCTTGGCGGCGCCGCAGGCGTCCTTGACCCAAGGTTCAGGATATCTCAGGTATCAGCGCCGAAGGTGGGTTCGGAAGATGGTATCCCCATCTCTGTGGTGAGCTTGAGCACTCTTGGGAGCTAAAGCAGTCCTCGCAGCTAACCGAACCTATGCAGCCCGCGTCTTGCAGAGCTTCACATCGTCAACCATCTCTTTGAATTCATGCAATGCCGCGATCTGGCCATCACTGAGCTTAGTGCGGTCCAAGTCTGCCTGATCAATCAGGACTTCAAGCGCTTCCGACATCCTGCCAATCTGGCGTCCATAGCTTCCCACCTCTTCCAAAATGCGGCGTTCAAGCTCCGGTTTTTCGGTGCGACCGAGGTCAATATTGATAAACCCAAACTGGCCGATGTTCTTGAACCAGCCGGACCAAAAATCAAAGGCTTGCGTGACTGCACCTCCAAGTGGTGCCGTAATTCTCATCGTCATAATTGCTCTCCATATCAATCTGCTGCAGTGCAGCATTGCGCGATGCATACGTCAAGCATCTGAATTGGCGGCAAATCAACCAAGAGTTCACACCAAGAAACCCTCCGATCACAGAAAGTTGAAATAAAACATCCATAGATAACAGTGCTCTACAAGATACTGTGTCGCTATATGTCGTTCCTTTTCGTGCGTGACGCTGCTGTGCAGCGCAACTTATGATTGCTGGACTTCATTTCATCACCACGGGTTCGTTAATTCGTCTCGCCGTCAGAATATTCGACACCAGAGACATTGCCCGGCCTCACCCAGCACGACGACGTCGCAACTGAATAGGTGCTTCAAGATGTCTGAACGAGTACTGAAGAACGCGGCCAAGAGACGGTTCAACCTGCTCTTTCAACACCAGAAGATCGGTATCGGTTATTCTGCCGTTGAGTTGAAGTTGGCCGATCCTACCCATCCTTCGGGCGGTGATGCCGAACTCATTCGCCTTCCAAGCCTCGGGACCGCCGTTGCCATTGGACTAAATAACCAACCCGGCATGCTCAGTTTCGCGAGCAATCACTTCGAGGGCTGTGCTACCCAGACACTTGATGCAGACAATACCCAAGACTGTGGTTGCCCAATCGCAAACTGTGTTCACCGCGTCTTTGGTACATCGGTGATCAGATCGGGCTGTTGCGTCTCAATCGAAACCGAACTGCCAAACGATTGCGGCCAAACTTGTGTCAGCGTTCTAGAGGCTGCCATGCAAAGAGCCGCGCAATCAGTCCTTCGTGAGACAAGATCATCGATCAACAGGCCAAACTTTGGCGCGCCTGATCAAATCATTCCGTTAGGACGCATCGGTGGTGCTCAATGACATTGGTCGGTGGTACGCGATCAAATCTCAGGTGAGGATCACTCCGGCCAGAGCTTCTGCTCGGTCAGGCCTGTCAGCTCCATCACAGCCGCGCGTTCTTTCGGGGAGTGGTCTCCGCGCGATATCACCTTGTTCAGTGTTTCATAGCGCAGATCGTTGTCTTTCGACCATCGCTTCAATTTAACACCGAGTTTCTCGAGTGCCGCGTTCACACTGCGCGTCCTGAAGTCTTTGGCTTTCGCGGACTTCCGCAACTGCTTTGAAATCACAAGCGACATCTCTGTCGCCTTCGTTTCTGAAACAAGCTGAACCGCTTCTCGCAGCGTGAAGAGACGCGGTAGTCTGCGAGGACCTTTCATCTGTTCACCGTTGACTGCGATGGCCCATTGCAGCCGAGTTGTGGTGAGATAGGGCTCACACCGAATGACGGGTGCATCTGCGTCTGAGACTTTCCCAGCAAACGGGATCTTGAGTTCATCCTGCGTCGAATGCGCAGCAACGTGATCAATGACATTCGTTGCGGGTACTGCCGCCGGCACGACTTGATCGTCGATGATTTCAATGACGAGATCTTCGGTCCCGTCGAGCTCATCCACCATGAAAACGTGGAATGCGAAGGTGCGCGCGTACTTCCCGACGGCTTTGGGGTTCATCGTGTCAGCGACAACGGCCACGCGGAAATGCTTGCCCACAGGTCGCCCGTGTTCGACCTGTTTCCATGTTACGGCGTTGATCGATATGCTCGATCCTGATGCAAAAGGGTCCACTTGAAAGCCTATGGTCCGCTCCGAGAGTGCTGCCGACGTATCGCTCACATTCGTCTCCTTGTTGATTCATTCACGTGCTGAGACTTGCCCGTGACATTTATAGGTATTGTCTGATGAGTCAAATATTCACTTATGCCAAATGAAATTTGCGTCAATCAGCAGGATTCTCATAGATTAAATTATCTATGTAAATCATTACTCTACGCTTCATATACGACAATTATGTCGTGCCAGTTTTTATTATTGGCACATTTTTATTGATCCAGTTGAACGCTGCTGACTAGCCTGTTGGTGGGGGCGCGGTGCCCTCTCCAACAAGGGTATTCGCTATGAATTTTCCAACAAACTTCTCCATCCGACAACGCATGCGGGCCGCTGCTGGTGCCGCTGCACTTTTGCTGCTGACGCCCAATCTGGCGCTGGCAGCATCAACAACCACAACCGGTATCGACGCCTCCTTCTCGACCATGCTGACCGATCTGACGGGCATGCTGGGCGGTAACTTCGGTGCACTCGTCTTGCTGATCTCACTGATCATCGGTGTGGCCGTTTATGGTGTCACATCGAACTGGAGATGGGTCATCTCCTCGGTGATGGTCGCCTTCCTGATCGGCTACGGCGTCAACATCGTGCAAGGCATTGGTGGGGTCACTGCGACCGTCGACATGATTGCCGTCGCACCTGCCCCGATCATCGAACCTGATCCTTCCATCGTCGGGCCTGTCTAAGGGCACGCCGTCATTCGGGCCCCGAGCTGGACGGGGCACCTTCCACAAAAAACAGGGGGATCACTCATGGACGACCCAAATGTTGTTCGCATCGAACAAAAGCTGGAAGCACCTGGCCGTCTGCTGTTCTTCACGCTGGATGATGCCGCCGCTTTCTTACTACCGGCTGCAGTCGGCTTTCTGAGCCGCCATCTCATCAGCGGCGCACTGGTCGGTGTCCTTGCCTTCTTCCTTTGGCAGAAACTCAAAGGTGAAGGTGGTGTCGAACGCCTGAAGGCCGCCGCCTACTGGTATCTGCCTTTTCAGGTTTCTCCCTATCGCAGCTTTCCGAGATCCGATGTCTCGCACTGGAGGGGTTGATCATGACACCTGATGCACTCAACCGTCAGCTTCGATCCGCACGGTGGCAACGCTCCCTCTTCGCCGTGATCGCACTCCTACTTCTCGTCTCAAACCTCTTTCTTGTGGGCTCCTATACTCAGGTCCAGCGGACCACAGTTCTGATCCCGTCGCGCATTAGCGATGGCATGGTCGCTGTCGGCGCTGTTGACGCTCGCTATGTTGAGTCCCTCGCACTCGACACGATCTATGCCTTCTACAATGTCTCGCCTGAGACCGCCTCTTATGGTCGACGCGTCGTGGAAAAGCTTGCAAGCCTGCGCGACCGCCCTTCTCTTCTCGAAGCCTTCGATACCGTGGCCGATGATATTCGTCAGCGCCGCATCACAACCGTCTTCTTCCCGGAACGGGTCGAACATGACGCCTCAGGTCTCAAGGTCGTGGTCACAGGCAGTCTTGCCACCTTCATCGAAACCGAGCGTGTCAGCCAGCAACCGCGGACCATCACGCTGAACTTTATCGAAGAAGCGGCCTCGGTGCGTCTTGCCTCCATTGATATTCAGGAGAGCGCGACATGACCGGCTTCTTAAGAATGATCACAACGCTGGTGTTCTCAATTGCCCTTTTCTCGCCAGCGCTGGCAGAGACTGTTCGCATCACCACACAGCCTGATGGTCAGATCCGTTTCAACGTCTCAGTTGATGGGCCAACCCGTCTGTCTGTCGCCGGCGACCGCATCTCCAAGGTTCTGCAAACAGAGAGCGCCTTTGAGATGGTCAATGACGAAGGCACGGGCGATGTGTTCCTGCGCTTTGCTGGCGGCCCTGTTGATAAGGAAGCTGGCTACATCGTCACCGAAAGTGGAGTGACCATCGGCTTCCTGATGACGCCGAAAGAAGGGGTCGAGATGCAAACTGTCTTGATCACCGTCGATGGTAGACGCACCGGTAGTGGTTCCTCAGCTCCCGCAGGCTTTGCCGTGAACTCATCACTGGCAGCACCTGCAACCTCATCCGTTGCAGCCGAAGTTCCCAAAAGTCGGACGGAGCGTTTGGTGGATTTCGTTCGCCTTGCCCATGCACGCCGCGTCGCAGATCGCGCCGCGGGATCACGGCGCACAGGGTCGCATGGGAGCTACGCAAGTGGAGGCCTACGCGCCCGCATCTCGGTGGCCTCTGCCAGCAATGGTACGCCGCCAGATCCGGCAAGTCTTCAATCATCCAATCAACGCGCCCTGGCCGTCTGGGTCGATGATCATGTCGATAACGGCAAGGTCTGGGTCATCGTCGTGGAGGGCAGCCTATGAGCAAGTCACGTCAACGCAGCCAATGGATCATCGCGGCCATCTTAGGCATCGGTGGGATTATCGGGCTCTATTCGATCAGTCAGATCCTGAATAACCACCAAGGGGCATTCGCCTCCGGGGCTGACGAGAGCGGGATCAACACATCGATCATCGCGGACCGGACCCGCGCCGCCTCGCCTGAGATGTCCTGGATCAACAGCGCGGCGGGTCAGGTCGAACAACTCTCAACCCAAGTCGAAACACTGCAAGACGCTTTGCGGATCTCTGATCAACAAGCTGCAGCCAATCTGGCACAGCTTGAGCGGGAAACCGACACGCTCTTGGCGCGCTATGAAGAGAAGATCGGTCAGCTCGAAGGGCAGTTGGCCAGCGTCGCACAGGGCGGCAGACTACCCCGCACGTCGGCTGTTCAACCAACCGGAAACCAACAGAACAATCTCGGTGAGTTCCTGTCCCCCGCCTCAGCAGCACGCAGTGGCAACTTCGTGCCCTTCCATACACGCCCTGAAGACCGCCAGGCCGGGACCGGTGTTCAAACAACCTCAGGCACCACGCTCCACCAACCGTTTCAGCCACAAGCCTTTGCGCGAGACTTTACACTGACCGCAGCCCCTGAAGGCGGAAATGCAGAAGACGAGCATCCGCCACATCTGCGGCACTACCTGCCCGCCGGATCTTATGCCCCTGCCCTCGTATTGTCGGGTGTTGACGCCTCTACCTCTGTGGCGAGCCAGGCCGAGCCCGTCCCCGTTCTCTTCCGCATTACCGGTCCTGCGGTCACTGCCGGGACGCGCACCACACGCGGTCACACCATTGACCTGACAGGCTGCACAGTGACCGGCTCCGCGCGCGGTGATCTCAGTTCCGAACGTGTTTATGTCCGCCTTCTCAAACTGTCCTGTGTTCAGCCCGGCACCCATGTCTTCGAGCGTGAAGTCACCGGCTATATGAGCGGGTCAGGCAAAGCCGGATCGCGCGGCCTTGTCGTCTCCCGCGAAGGTCCACTTGTTCGCAATGCCGGTATTGCAGGGGCTCTTTCCGGTCTTGCAGAAGGTGTGTCCAGTATCGGACAGGCCGGCGCCAACGCCGATGCGGCTTCTTTCGATGAAGCTTTGCGGAGTGCGGGCGCTTCATCGGTCTCGGGCGGCATCTCGGGCGCCGCTGATCGGCTCAGCGAATACTATATCGAACGCGCCGAGCAGTATCAGCCCGTCGTCTCACTTTACGGCGGTACGCAGGTCGAACTCGTCTTCATGGAGGGTGTCGATCTTGGCTGACCCAATCCCCTTTCTCCTGATGCTTTCGGTCTCCCTGCTCACAGGCTGCGCGGCACATCCCAACGATCCCTTCTGTGGGCCGATGCTGCCCAGCTATCTCGGAGGTCTTCCCCAATGAAACGCCTACTTCTCTGTTCCGCCCTGGCACTCTCCGCGTGTGCGCAAGGCAATACCGAACGCGACTTTCTCTGTGGCGCGCAAGATGGCCAACCATGCCGGTCCATTTCTGAGGTCGATGGCCGGGTGACCCGCGCACAAGCAGCGCCCACAACTCCGGCACAAACCGCCGCATCAGCACAAACGCGCGCCGGCATTGTTCCCGGCACCGGTGTCCGTATTGCCGAGAAGACGGGGCGGATGTTTGTGGCCCCACACATGGGAACCAATGGCCTCGTGCATGAGGGTTCAACCGTTCAATTCGTTGTCCGCTCAGCCCGTTGGCAGCAAAGCTGATGGGCTTCGTGACGCAATTCCTCTCATCGGTTCTCGATGATGTGCCGATGACAGCGGACGAGCGGCAGCAATACGTCGATCATGTCCTCTCGGACCTGCTGACCTATCGGGTCTATGAGCCGAAGGAGAACATGTTTCACAATGACGGATCGGTCGGGTTCATGCTCGAAATACCACCCGTCATTGGCGCGGATATGTTCCGCACGCTGCAAACAGCAATCACGAGTTACTGTCCCGCCGATGGCACGATCCAGTTTACATCCTGGGCCTCGCCCAATCTGACCCCTGCCCTGACTTCCTGGTCGCGCCAGCGGTACGTGCAAACCCCGCTCATGAGCCGGATGGTTGAACGGCGCATCGCGCATTTCAACAACATTCGTTACGGCAGTGATGGCATCGTCAAATGTGTTCCCCACCGTCGCCGTATCCTCGTCTCAGGCTGGCTCGATGGTGATCCAAGCCCAAACCAGCTGAAAGAACTCAAAGAGTTTCGACGCAACCTCATCCTTGCCCTCGGTGGGGATACCCATTGCGTCAATGTCCAGCCGGAGAGCATTCTCGAAATCCTCTCCGAGATGCTGCACAGCCGCGGAACCGCCTCAGGCGAACCGCTCGGCTACGACGAAGAGGTGCCGATCAACTACCAGGTGCCCGGTGCAGGCCTCGCTGTCGCGCGGGACGGGATGTCCTTTCTGAATTCTCCCGAGCTTTCCGTTTCTTCCGCCACCGTCCGTATGGTTCCCCGAGAATGGTCAGCGGCCATGGGCATGCTCTTCAACGGCTCACCTGATCATCCAGAAGACAGCCCCCATGGGCCCGTTTTGATGTCTCTCATCGCACGGGCGCGTCCGAGCCAAACATCCCTGTCTGAACTGGTGACCAAGCGCGCCAAGATCGAACACGCGAAGTCGACCAAGTTCGGCAAATACATGTCTGATCTCGGCCAGCGGGACGAAGAATTTGAAACGCTCCACGCCGAGCTTGAGCGTGGCGAACGCCTCTTTGAAACCGTCACAACCGTCTCGGCTTATGCGCGTGGCGACATCGAGGAAAGCACCGCCGCACTTGCCGAGATGAAGAAGATTATGGCGATGTGCAGCATCACGCTGGAACAAGACAGCTTCCTGCAACTGCCCGTCTTCCTCGCGGGCCTTCCCTTCCAAGCCAACAAAGGTCTTATGGCCGACCTGCGCCGCGCCAGTCGCGTCAAAAAGCGCAAGGCTGCTGCCGTTACGGCCCTGGCACCCTTGCACGGCGAGTGGTCAGGGTTTCATTCGAACAAAGGCCTGCTGCTAGTCGGTCGCCAAGGCCAGATGTATGATTGGGACAACTACGAGTCTTCCGGCAACTACAACGTCTCTGTCGTTGGCAAGTCCGGTTCCGGCAAATCCGTCTTCATGCAAGAATTGGTCACCTCGATCTATTCAGGTGGTGGTCGGGTTCTGGTCATTGATGATGGTTATTCCTTCAAAAGCACTTGTGACGTCCTTGGTGGCGATTGGCTTGGGATCGGCAATACGGGGCGGTTCAAACTGAACCCGTTCTCCATGGTCAGCAGTGCTGCAATGAACAACGTGGAGTACCGTGCCGACGCACTCAACCTCATCACCGGCGTTGTCTCCACCATGGCCAATCTTGGCGAGCAGCGCGAAGGTCGCGTCGGTGACATCGAAGAAGAGTTTATCGAACGCGCCTGCGCGGAAGTGTGGGACAGCAACGGCGTCGATGGATGCGTCACAGATGTTGTCGAGATCCTAAGCCAGCAGGTCGACGAAGACACGCGCCTTCGGGATGTGGTGACCAAGCTCAGACGCTATGCGCGTGGTGGCGCTTATGGCGAGATGTTTGACGGCAAGGCTAATGTCTCCATTGAAAGCACGTTCACCGTCTTCGAACTCTCCGAGTTGAAGTCGCACAAAGACCTGGAAGCTGTGGTGCTGCAGGTCATCATGTTTCTCGGCACGGAACTCATGTTCAAGTCGGACCGATCAGTGCGCACCGCCATGCTGATCGATGAGGCTTGGGACATGCTTGGTGGGGCTGGCACCGCCAGCTTCCTCGGCGGTTTTGTGAGACGCGTTCGGAAATACACCGGCGCGCTGATCACCGGCACGCAATCGCTTGAGGACTACTACGACAATCAAGCCGCTTTGGTCTGCTATCAGAACAGTGATTGGACCGTCTTCCTGGCCCAGAAACCTGAGGTCATCGACCAGCTTGTTTCAGACGGCAAACTGAATGCGCCCGAAGGTGTGGCCCATAGTTTGAAATCGCTGATCTCCGCCAAGGGGCAGTTTTCCGAGTTGGGTATTCGGGGACCTGATGGATGGGTCTTTGGACGGCTCATCCTCGATCCCTATTCTCTCGCGATCTACTCGACGACCGGTGAGACGGTCCAGAGGCTCAAGCAACTCACCGAAGGTCGCGGCCTCGATATGGGGGAAGCCCTCGAGATCATGGTCGAGAACGGGGGAGCGATCTGATGGATGTCCTAGGTATCCCTCCGTCCACTTGGGTCGTGCTGCTGACGGCACTCATCATGCTCTGGTCACTCTGCGGACTGCTCATGCTTCATGACAGGAGATCGCATTTTTCAAGGTCATCATCAGTGACAGTTGAGAGCGCTGGTAGCCCGCACCGGACAGCACAGATCTATCAATTCCCAGCCGCGCAGACACGGCACAATCGCCGCAAAGGCGGAGGTGTGGTCTGATGGCAGAGGTGTCTCTCCCGGCGACTGTCCAAGCCCCGTCCTCTTTCGGGATCCGATCCGTGCTTGGTCTTCTCGCCGCAGCCATCGCACTCACGGTGATCAACGTTGCCATCACACTGACGGTGCTGGATCGTTACGGCTTTCTCAATAGCCAGGAAGTTGTGTCACTGGATGCGGCCACCATGATCATGGGCTTCGTGGCCGCCCAAGGCGAAGACGTCTCGGAACAAGAACTGCAATCGCGCATTCTGTCTCTCAACGCCAATCTCGATGAGATCATTGCGACCTTTGCCAATGAGCGTGGGGTCATTGTCGTCAATTCTGCGGCCGTTCTTGGCGGTACCCGCGATGTGACCCCTGACATGCTTGCATCTCTGGGGCTGCAGCAATGAGCACGCGGCCACAAATAGGAATGGTTCGGCGCGTTTTGTCATGGATGCTGCTGACATTCGGCTGCCTCTGCATCTTCTGTCTTGATCGCGTTGATATTGTAATGAACGCCTCGGACTCTCTGGAAGACCCCGCCTTTCTGATGCTTGAGCATCCGATCCTGCTGCACAAAGGCGCAGTCGTCTCTGCCCGCATGCCGGAACCCTTGCGCGCCAACTTCGCGGAATACCACTTTGTCAAAATGATCGGCGGCATGCCCGGGGATACGATCACCTACGACCCGGAAGGCAATCCCTGCGTCGATGACTACGCCTGTTTCCCGCTCTACCAGCAGAACGGTACGCCGATCCTGCCAGCCATCGCAGCTGGTGTCATTCCGGACGATCACTACGCGCTCTTTGGCACTGCCGACAAAAGCCTCGACAGCCGGTACGCCACCATCGGCCTCATTCATAAAGACCAGCTCCTGGGACGCGGCATCGCTGTGCCATGGGCGCCGGATTGGAGGCAGTGATGAAACATCTGCCTCTACTTGTCGCCCCGCTTGCCCTTGTCACAGGCCTGCTTCCGCTATCTGCAAACGCCGCTGACTATGGTGTCTTCGGTGCCGTTTGGCCGGTCGAGGAACCATCGGTCCTTGAGACGATCTACAGCCGCCTTTCCGAGATGGAAGGCAATGGCGAGTTGGCGGCCCTCGAAGAAGAGATGAAGGCAACGACCCGCGCACGCATTCAGCGTCCACACCCGGTCCAAGGTTTGGGAACAACAGAGATCTATAGGACCTATGAGGTCGACCTCTCCATGACGCTGGATCGCGATCTCGCCGATCATCGCGGTGTTGTCTTTGCGCGTGCAGGCACAGTGATCAATCCGCTCGACTATAGCCGGTTCAATAAAAGACTGGTGTTCATCAACGGCGATGACCCCAATCAAGTGGCCTTTGCAGTTGAAGCCGCAGCATCGGAGCCAGTGAAGATCATTCTCGTAAACGGTGCGCCGCTTGAACTCACTGAGACGCACCAAGTCCTCTTCTACTTCGATCAAGGTGGATATCTCTCGGGGCGTTTCGGCCTGACCGTCGTGCCGGCCGTCGTCAGCCGCATGGATCCTGTGATGCTTGTCGAGGAAATCCCTGTCCCCACAAAACAAGCGGAGGCCCAATGAAACGCTTGCTGCAGCTCGCCGCCTTTACGCTGGCATTGACCTTCACCTCCAATACGGCCGCCGCCAAATGCAACGCGCGCTTCCTGAACCCGATCACGGAAGTCTGCTGGGATTGCATCTTTCCGATCTCGGTCGGTGCGCTTTCGATCAACCTTGGCGCATCACGCCCCGATACACCGAACCAGGCCTTCCCACTTTGTCTCTGCCCTGGGTTCCCCCTTCCCCGTATTGGCCTGTCCATCGGCATTTGGGAACCGGCCCGCCTTGTTGATGTCGCCAATGAAACAGGCTGCTTTGCAAATCTCGGGTTTGACATGGATTTTGGTCTCTTTGCCCGCGGCGATACGAGCGCCAATTCCCGCGCTGGCGGTGACAACGGCTCCAAGTGGCATGTCCATTATTACTACTACCCGCTGATCTCCATGCTGGGGACGGCCATTGATGGGCTGTGCCTCGAGACCACTGCCTTTGATCTGGCCTGGATGAGTGAGGTTGATCCGCTTTGGATGGATGCGGAGCTCTCCACCTTGCTCAATCCAGAAGGTCTGCTCTTTGCAAATCCCGTCGCCCAAGCCGCCTGTGCTGCCGATTGCGCGGTCGCCTCCTCCGGCAACCTGCCCCTTGATCAGCTCTTCTGGTGCGATGGCTGCTCGGGATCGCTCTACCCCGTCACCGGTGATGCCAATAACCACATCGGTGGCGTTCAGGCATCATCCGTCGTGACAGCGAAAACGCTCGCCCGCATGCATCGTCTACTACTGGCCCGACAAACCGCCTCCTCTTCTGCCCTTTGTCAAAGCCAGATCGCGCCGCTCATTCGCAAGAGCCAATACCGCCGCCAGATCACGCGCCCCTTCCCAATGACCTCGGGTCGCTATGCGGGTGCGCCGATTGGAGCCTCGACCCAATTTTATGACCGCCTCAAGGAGGTGCCTTACGTCGGTGAATCCTTCGGCTACCTGCTGTGGAGGAAGAGAAATTGCTGCGCGCTTTAACCCTCACAATCCTCCTGGTTCCACAGGTCGCACTGGCTGACCAGAACTTGCCAAATGCCGCCTCCCATGGCGCGCTCATTGATCAGCGGATGGAAGAAGCGGAAGCGATTGGTGAGGACCTGGAATCCCGCCTCGAGATCCTGCGGCAAGAATTTGACCTGCCCGACGACATCACTGCGCGTGCCCTTGCAAGCCTCGAGAACGGCCGCGTGCGGGAGCTGCTCAATGCAGGTGAGGCGGATCTCGAAGGTCTGATGGAGACCGAAGAACGCTATCCCGGCGGCGTGTTCCTCTTTGCGTCCTTCTCGATCCCGGACCCATCCCTGAAGGTTTATCTACAAGAGGCAGATCGCCTTGGCGTTCCAGTCGTCTTCAATGGCTTCATCGACAACTCGGTTGTTGAGACGGAAGTCCGTGTCCGCGCGCTCTATGAAGACGAGAGCATCAGCAACGGCTTCATCATCGATCCGACACTCTTTGATCGTTTCGACATCACAGCCGTCCCAACCCTGATCTCGACCACTGTCGATCTCGATGTCTGCGAAACCACCGGCTGCGCTGAGGACGCCATACCGCCCCATGATCGCGTCGCCGGCAACATCCCCCTGACCTCGCTCTTGGAAATTATCGCCAAAGGCAATGCGCAGCATGCCAGCCCTGCGCGCGCTGTTTTGGAGGCTGTCGAATGAAGCGGCTGGTCTTCATCCTTACCGTCCTTCTCGGAAGCGCCACCTATGCCGATCAGCATGTTCATGGCGCCGAAAATGCGCTCTCAAACGCGCAGACCTTTAGCGATTACACCATTCCGGATGCGCAAAGCATTTTGGAAGTGCCCGTTGATCCCAATCATCCACTGAGCGGGCAGACCGCAAACACGCTTCCACAAGAAGGCAATCTGGCTGCGGCATCAAGCAATACAACCGAGGGCCGTGCCTACCAGAATTTCAACACCAACGCGGTGCCCTGGAGCATCCAGTCGGCCAACCCGCAGCATCTCGATGTCGCTGATCAGGTGGATACCAATCCACTGGGCTATATGAGCGGCAACCCGTTTTCCTCCTCTGGCGAGGGCCAATGCACGGTCACCAGCTTTTCCCAATCGCCGGTTTTTCAGCGGACCTGTGAGCGGACGCGCAATGTCATCTCGGCCAGTTGCACAAGCCAGCTCAACATCACCGTGATCCGCACAGAGACGTACGCCTGTCACATCACGCCGACCGGGCCTTCATGTGCACCTTTGCAAGCCTTTGGTCTTTGTCGGGAAACGCAGCGCTACTGCAATCTGCAGGACATCAACGGCACCTGCATTGAAGAGGTCGCCGAGCAAACTTGTTCGAGCGATGCGCCGATGTCGTTCAGCGCCCCGCAGGTTGGTAACACGACATGGGCCCCACCGGTCACAACATGGTCGACGTCCTGCGATCCAGACTATTCCGCGCAAAGCTGCGGTGGCGGTCAAACAACCTGCACCTCTGGTCCATCAGTCGAAGACGTGAACGGCCAATTGGTCCCTGTGAACTGCACCGTTGAACGGACTGACTACGAATGCGGCGCGAGCACATATTCATCGGTCGACTGCCCAGCCTTCCAAAATGATCCATCCTGCGTGCTGCAATCGTCCAGCTGCTATCTCTCAACACCAGATGGCGTCTGCGGGGCCTATGAAGATACCTATCAATGCGGGACGACCCAAACGACGCCACAGTCTTCATCCTGTCAGGCGGTGAATGTCTGCGTTGCGGGTCACTGCCAGTCAATCCCACAAGAGACAAATGACGATATGCCAATGGCGTTGGCATCGGTGGACCTCCTAAACAACATGGCCAATGAATGGACCACAGCGGCTGCGCCAAATGGGACGGGCTTTGAGCTGTCTTACTTCAATTCCAGCACCAACTACTGCCGGATTGGCATCCTGGGGTCATACAACTGCTGCTCCGACAACGGTTGGGCGCTTGGTATTTTCACGCAGTGCCGCCAACACGAGTTGGAATTGGTCGCTGCCCAACAAGCGGGTCGCGCGGTCTATGTCCGTACCTATTGCCGTCGTCGGGCCCTGTTTTTCTGTCGCGAGCGCGCGCGAAGCTACTGCATCTTCAACAGCCGGATCGCCCGCGAGGTCTCTTTCCAAGCCCAACACCAATTGCGCGGTCGATTTGATTGCCGTGGCCTGACACAGGCGGAAATGGAAGCCATCGATTGGTCGCAAATCGATCTCACGGCAGTCTTCGGTGACATGCTCTCAAACGTCGCGGTCCCTGACCAGCAGACCCTCATCAACATCATCCAATCCAACACGGCCAATCTTGGTCCCCTGCCCTAGGAGCATCAACATGAAAGCACTCACACGCCGAACCGTGATGCTCGGTCTCCCGGCAAGTTTCTTCCTGGCACCACAGCAGGCTTTGGCCGCTGGCAATCGTCTGGGCCTGATCTTCGTGGCCCAAAGCACTTGCCCCTACTGCCGAGCGATTGCCCCGGTGCTCATGCAAGTGCGGGAGGCCGATGTAGCCGATGTGATGGTGGCATCCATGGATCGCCGGGCTGTTGCTCCTTTCGCGGATTTTGAAGATGGCCGCAGTCACCCGCTCACATCGCGCTTCCAATCGGTCCCGCAGGTCTTGATTTACAATCCAAAGCTTGACCGCGTGACCCACGTTGTTGGCGGCGTCCGCAATCCGCGTCGCTACGTTTTGCGTCTCTCCCACGCGCTCCGGCAATCGGCCGCGCTTTGAGACGCGCCAGCTTCATATGTCTGTTCCTTGCCCTGGGATCAGCGGCATTCGCGGATGCCTCACCGCAGACCCCGCTGAGAGGGTTTTCTTGCGAGGATGAGCGCACCCGCGGCTTCAACTTCTACTGCGATCCAGCCGCAGTTGAAGAAGAGGTGCCGGAGGTGAAGGAGGCGGATCCCCCGCCAGCACCTCCGGTGCCCACCAAAACCTATACCGAGCAGATCGAAGAATACCGTCGCGATCTCGATGAGCTGAAGCATCGCGCGATCCTCGAGCCGTCGCCTGCCAATGTGCAAGCCTATATGCAGGCGCAAGCAGCCATGGTGCGCCAAGCAGGTCTCTTCACCGAAGTTTGGCAGAGGTCTCTGTTTTCGAATCCATCACTTGATGCCAATGTTTCCCGGCCCTTGAGCGCCATCGGCGAGAACCTCTTCCAGGACAATCTCGATGTCGAACGAGAAGCGGCCTTTGAAACGGCCGCTTCAGAACATGCGCTGATGTTTGTCTACGAGGGCTCTGGCGCATGTCTTGTCTGCGAGACCCAAGGCGAGGTTCTACGCCAGCTTATCGATCAATACGGTGTGGCAGTCCTTGCTGTCACGCGCGACGGGATCGCTCTGCCCACCTTCCCCGAAAGCCTGCCGGACCAAGGCCAGATCGCCAACATGGGTCTCGATGAGATCCCCTCCCCATTCCTCGCGCTCGTCGAACCAAATTCGAACAGCGTCGATCTCATCGGTGCGGGGCTCATGACGCAAGACGTCATCCTCGATCGCGTCCGCATCATCACCAGTATTCCAGAAGGAGAACTCTACAATGATTAAGGCGTTTCGAGTTTTCAGACAGCAATTGGATATCGCTTTTCGCGTTCGACCGAAGGGAGAGGCAGCGAATAAGCGATGCCTTTCTAACTCGAAACGCCATAAGGCAATAAGGTATCTCTCCCTCTCAGCCTTGCTCGCGACTGCGACGCCGACCCAGGCGGACTTTGCGGGTGACCTTCTGGACTTTTGGAACCGGTCGGGAGGCGGTGCCAACGTCACCCATCCATCAGCATACCAGGGGCAACGTGCGGGCTATATCTCCCTGGGCTCGCTTTACGTACGCACCCAACCCCGCAACAGCCAGATCGCCAATATCCAACTCCCGAGCGTGCGGTCTGGCTGTGGCGGTATTGATATCTTTGCGGGGTCTTTCTCCTACCTGTCAGCCCAGGAGCTGATTGCCATGATGGAAGCGATCATGGCCAACGCGGCGGGCTTTGCTTTTGAACTTGCGCTCGAAAGCCTGTCGCCCGCGGTCCAAGAAGTTGTCGGCAAGCTGCGCGATCTGGCGCAGCAGGTGAACTCCATGAACATCAACTCCTGTGAGACTGGGCAGCTCTTGGTCTCAAGCCTTTGGCCCAAAACCGATGCGGCTTCCCAGCATATCTGCCAATCCATCGCCACGGCGAGCGGGCTTGTGGCGGACCGTGCCCGGGCGCGCCACGGCTGTGGCACGGGCGGTGATCATGCCAGCACATTGGCCAACGGCGCGGCCCCAGAGATCGATGAACAGATCCCGGTCGACGTGAATTACGCTTGGAAAGCCAGCCGGAAGAACACCTTCTTGCTGTCTGATGATGATCTGGCTGAGTTCTTCATGACCGTGACCGGCACAATCATTGTGGTTGGCGCACCGGATGACGACACGCCCCGGACCCATATCAATTATCCACCGCGCGCCTTCTCGGCCGATATGATCCGCACCATGGTCGAAGGCGGCTCGATGGAAGTCCTGCGCTGTAATTCTGATCCGCAGGACCGCTGCCTGAACCCGTCTTACGGCACTGTCACACTTCCCGCGAACCAGGCGCTTTATGCGCGGGTCTCTGAGATCCTCGAGGGGATTAACACATCGCTGGCCAATGACACCGCCCTGCCCGCCGCAGCGCCTGGTCTGATTGGGATGACCTCCGTGCCAGTCTACGAGATCCTCAAGACAGCACGGTCCTACAAATACGAATTTGTTGGCGACGAAATCGCGCTCATGGCCGAACTTGTCGCAATCGACTTTGCGATGCTTTACACCCGCGAAGCCCTTGAAGAGATGCTGAAGCTGGCGTCCAACACTGAAGGCCTTGGGGATCAGCTGAGCGATTACCGCAAGCAGGTCACTGACAGTTACGCCAACTTCACCGATATGCGCCGCGAAGCTGCGGAACGTTTTGCGGATGCCGTGGCAACACTCACGAGGCTGATGTCGATCAAATCTGCCTTGTCTGGTGAACGCGCGGGCTGGTTGGCAACGCAGGTCGTGGAGTTCTGATCCATGCTGGAGATCTACACGACAGGCGGAGGCGACTTTCTTGTCACGACGCTGAACGCGGTGGCGGCGTTTTTCAATACGAACAATGCCAATGCACTTGTTGCCATCGGCCTGATGGTCGGCATGATCATTTTGGTGTTCCAGGTCATGTTCAGTGGAGATCTCCGCGCAGCGATCAAGACCTATGTGATGATCGCCCTGGTCGGCGCATTGAGCGTCGCTGATAAATCGGACGTCATCATCTTTGACAACACCAAAGGCCCGCTTTGGTCCCAGACCGTCAGCAATGTTCCCACCTCTGTCGCCTATATTGGATCTGCGACATCGAGCGTGAGCAATGCTTTGACCCGACAGATCGAAGCACTGTTCTCACCACCAACGAATGTGGCCTATCAGCGCCATGGCATGCTCTTTGGCGCGACGCTCATGACCAAATCCGCACGTTGGAGATCCGTCACCTCGACGATCCATGAAAACCTCACGAATTTCATGGACCAATGTGTGATCGATGCCGTTGATCTGCGCTACATCGCGCCAGATGTCGTCACACGCTCTGGCAATCTCGAAGCCACGATTGCCGCAAACTTGCCTGCTTCACTCGCCTACTACGATACGGCAACCCGCTCGACACGCAGCTGCACCGACGGATGGGCCGATATCGTTGCGAACATCAATGCTGAGGTGAATGTCGTCATCGCCGCGCAAGCGGCCTCTGCGTTCCAAGGGCCAAACGCAACGGCCGCCATCAACGACATCCGCAATACGATTTCGGACTTCGCGAGCTTCGCTGGATATGCCGCCACCTCGGCAGAGGCGCACATCAAGCAGGCCATGCTCATTGCGGCTTTTGACGATGCCGCCAATCGGGGGATTTCTGCGACTGGAAATGCGGCTGCTCTGCAGCATCTCCAATCCGCTCGTGCAGAGGTTCAAACCCGCTCAAGCTATCAAGCTGTTGGGGCCAATGCGCTGTCGTGGGTGCCCTACCTCAAGATCGTCTTTGAAAACCTATACTACGGCGCTTTTCCAATCGCGCTGGCGCTCATGATGACACCACTCTGTCTCAGCGTGATCCGGGGGTATTTTGGCGGCTTTATCTGGCTGGCCTCATGGGAACCCCTGTCTGCAATCCTGCATTCGCTGATGATGAATGCGACGGCGGAACGGTTTCAGACAATCACCTCCGCTTCGACCTCTGGGGCCTACACCAACAGCATTATGAACTGGGCCAACCACTTTGGCGTCTATTCTGTTGGTCAAGATGTGGCCGTGATGGCCGGCTACTTGATGATGGCGATCCCATTCGTCGCATCAGCGATCTTCTGGGGTTCAAATCGAATGGTTGGCCTTGCCACATCGATGCTTGCCGTCTCACAAAGCGCCGCAGCTGAAACCGGACGCGAGATGGCGACCGGCAACCTGGCCTATGCCAATGCGACTGTCGGCAACCGTTCATTCCGCAACTTCAGCATGGATAATTATGCGCGCAATAATGCGAGCTATGACAATGTGTCAGCCAATCGCACCGTAACCTCTCCGTTCACAGATGTTGGTCGATCATCGTCCTATGCGCCAGACGGGTCGCTCATCACCTATAACCCCAACGGCAGCGTCGGGATCGATGGTGGCAGCTCTCGCGTCAACACAGCCACAAACATCGCCCTTGGAAACTCGGTCGTAGGATCGATGCGAACAACCGCCAATGAGATGATGGAACGTGGAGAGCAAGCGCGAAACAGCTTTGAACGAACACATGGTCGCCTTGTTTCGCGGACGAGTTCGTTCATGCAGTCGATCCAATCTGGCGAGGCCTTCACAAGCGGCGAAGGTCTGACTGTATCGGCTGAGGAAAGGGAGGGGTTATCGCGATCTATCTCCGTCATCGATTCTTTTGCTGAACAGCATGGCGTTTCTCGACAAACTGCGCTCGACGTGGGCCTCTATGCGCAAGCTGGAGTCTCCGGTCGAGTGCTATGGGGCCGCTTCTCTGCTGGCGCCCGAGCCAATCTTCAAAGGAGAGGCATCACACAGGAAAACTTCGAAGCCATGATTACCGCCGCGCAGTCGCAGAGCATGGACAACGCGGTCACCGACCTCGCACGCGCGTCCCGTGAGTATGGTTCATCTGAAACTGGCTCTCTGAGCACCGTTGGTGACATGGGTCGGCGCGAGACCATCGATGAAATGGAACGCCAGTCCAGAAACGCCGAGGTGTTCCGCCGCGGCGCATCAAGCTATTCCGAAGCTGCAGATCGCGCGCAATCACAGTTCCTCGACAACCGTGTCGATCTGTCAGCGCCATTCGTTGATTGGATGATTGAACATAAAGGCATGAACCCAACACAGGCCGCCGGAATTCTAAATGGTCGTTCGTCACCAGAACGCGCAGCCGAACTGCGGAACGAATTTAGCGCACAATACGCAGACGCTATCGTCGCACCAACGATCGACCCTGTATTTGGTCGCGACATCCCGAATGCCAGAAATCCAGGCGCGCCAGAAGGCAATATCAACGAGCCCTACGATCATCGCTCGTCGCTGTGGAAAGGCTTCTCAGATCACTCCCTGCAAACGCAAATGGCCATTATCCGTGGCTCGCGCGATATCCCTTCGGCTGATGCGGGCCGCGCAGATTTGCAATCCCGGGCTACTGACCAAGCCGGTCGCAACGCCGCTGCACATGATCAGAGTCTGTTCAATCTGACACCATTGTCAGATTCCGCTCCGCAAAACGGCTGGACACCTGGCGGAACTGTAGACGCTGCTGGCTTCTACCGCGCCCCAAATATCAGCTATGATCTTGCTGGCAAAGTACGATCACAAGCTCCACGGAGCGACCTTGTTCAAGGTGTTTCTCAAAATGCATCCGCACTCGGGAGCGACATCGGCGTCGTTATTACGTCAGCCGGACAACCTTCATCCGGTCCGGGTCGGACGGGTTCCCACCGTCACGACAATGGCAATGCGATCGACTTTGTACTGACGCGCAATGGTCAGCGGGTGACACCGGATCAGGATCCCGAACTCTACGCACGCATGATCGAGCTCAGCGCGCGCAATAACACCGGTATTGGTCACTACGAATGGGGCCTACACGTAGGAGGTGGAACTGAAGCATTCTGGGGGCCAGACAAAACATCGGCCAGCGCAGACCCCTACTTTGCTTCGGCCTTCAGGCGCGGTCGTGAAGGTCACTGAAAGCCGTCTTGAGAGCCGAATGGGCTTGGATGTGAACCCCAACCTAGTGCAGCGTCACGTGAATCTTGGCGCGCTTCTTCTTCAAGAAATTCTCGATCAGCACGCTCAACCTCTTCATCAGATGGGCTTGAGTTGCCGGATCGGCCGCAAGTCACAAACCCAAAGATACTGCAAACGATCATCACGACGACGAACCCAACGACATCTTTGCCAAGTGATGGACCGTTTGCCAAAGCGCCGATCAGATAGGGGAACACTGGGAAAACAAGCGCACCCGCAACCGCACGGCGGAAGTTGAAGAACCGCGAGTCTTCAACGCCTTTCGAACCATCAAGGGTTACATCTGAGCGCAGTTTTTCCATGTTCCGATCATATCATACGCGAGCCAAAATTGATACTGCGAAGCTTAATCCACCGATTGCGTTTGCGTTCCCGCCCGCCGTTTGAGCCTTTGAAACAGCTCGTATTCCTCCTGCGATAGGAAGGCACCAACAGGCCGCCCGTTGCTGGAAACTTCCACAACACCATGTTGGATCGCCTCGTCCTTGTAGCGACCAAAGTTCCGACCAAACGTGGCAGCCGGGATAGGGCGGTGTGGTTGAGCCACCTATGAAATCCTTTCGCAGAATTCAGACTTTGCGCAAAACGCGCGGCACTCATGGCCTCCATTGCGTTGACCCGACTCTCTAAATGTTCTGTTTTTGTTCTCATGTCAATTCTTAGCGGGTCCCATGCGCAAACCAGAAACCATAGAACGCCTGTATTTGGACTTTGATGGCTTCTTCGCATCCGTCGAGCAGCAAGCGCGACCAAGCCTTCGTGGAAAGCCAATCGGGATCGTTCCCTTCGAGGGCGTTAGAACCACCTGCGTGATTGCGGCTTCTCGCGAAGCGAAGCAATTTGGCGTCAAGAACGTGATGAATGTGGCCGATGCCAAACGCATCTGCCCGGATCTCATTCTAGTGCCCCAAACGCCAGACCTTTATCGCCGCGCGCACAACACCCTGCTGGCGGAAATCGGTTCCGTCATTCCCATCGATGTCGTGAAATCCATTGATGAGCTGACCTGCCGCCTGGACCAAAGACAAAGATACGATCCCGAAGCTCTCTCCGGCCGTATCAAAGATCGCATCGCGCAATATGTTGGGCCCTATATCACGTGCTCAATCGGCTTTGCCGCCAATAGACATCTCGCCAAGATCGCCGGCAAGCAAGACAAGCCAAATGGGACGACCATCTGGCATCCCTCCATGGTGCCGGATGTTCTGCACCCTTTGCCGTTTGACGACATCCCTGGCATTGGTTCTCGCATGGAAGGCCGGCTCAGATCCCACGGGATCCATGACATGCAGGGCCTACTTCAGCTCTCTCCAAAACATATGCGCAAGATTTGGCGGAACGTCTCTGGCGAAAGGCTTTGGTACGCCCTGCACGGCTATGACATTCAGGCTCCCAAATCAGAGCGTGGCATGTTTGGCCATGGACGCGTTCTTCCACTTGACATGCGATCAATGGCAAGCGCCTATTCGATCGCACGGATGTTGCTTGTGAAAGCAGCGCGTCGGATGCGCAACGCAGGCTACTACGCCAGCAGACTCATGGTCTGGTGCCAGGGTTTCAAGCGCAGTATCGGCGATCAGAAAAAACTGCCAATCGTCTCTGATGATCACGCCGTCCTTACAGCACTACGCTCGATTTGGTCCCGCCTTGAGCTCTTGGTTCCACCAAATGCAAAGATTGTGCGCGTCGGCGTCACGCTCGGAGATCTGACACTCGGTGACCAACGACAGCTCGATATGTTGCTCGACGATGACGTCGAACGCCGCAGAGAAGAACGGCTGTCAAAAGCCATCGACCATCTCAATCGCAAATACAGCAAGTCACTTGTGACCCGAGGCCCATGGACGCCACCAAAAGGCGGGCATCTCGGCGGCAAGATTTCTTACACACGCATACCTAACCCGGAGGACTTTTGGTGATGTCATGGAAAAGAGAAATTCAGCTCATCGATCTCGACAAGACGCAAAGACTGGAAGCGACCTGCCAAAAATGCGGCCATTCGCGCTATCCGAACATCCACGAACTCGCGACCAAGCAAGGCCTCGCCTATGAATATCTCGACGAGGTTGAGCGGAACTTGATTTGCATCAATCGTGGATGCGATGGACGTATCCGTCTCGCGTTGAGCCACCAAGGGGACACTGAGGGGTTTGTCGCGGGATTGGCTTAGGTCGAACCAACGACGGCTCGGCGGACAAAAGGTTGGGGTCACGGCGAGGTCACCGAAGGCTGTATTCGCACCACCGAAATGATTTGCCAGAGTAGATTTTACGGAACATAATGTGAACAAATTAGCGGAGCGAAAGGTCGAACCATGCAAGACATATCTCTATATCTCCCCGGCATTCTTCTCGCCTACTCGGCCTTTCTTCTCGCCATCGCCAGTCCCGGGCCGAACATTCTGGCCGTGATCGGCACGTCTATGAGCGTCAATCGAGCGTCCGGCATGGCCCTTGCCATGGGGGTTGCCACAGGTTCGTTCACCTGGGCGCTGCTGACTGTTTTTGGTCTTTCGGCGGTCTTGGCGACATATGCCTCGGCATTGTTGGTGATCAAGATATTCGGTGGGCTGTATTTACTTTGGCTGGCCTACAAATCCTTCAAGTCAGCACTTTCCAAACACGATATCGAAGCAAAGGAGCTGGCCGGGGGACGTCGCACTCCGCTGGGGTATTTTCAGCGGGGCTACATCATCCAGATGACGAACCCAAAAGCAGCTTTGGCATGGATCGCAATTATCTCACTGGGCCTTCAGGAAGGAGCGCCGCTCTGGGTTGGAGCCGTGATCGTACTCGGCACATTCGTGCTGTCGATCGTCATCCACCTGCTCTACGCGGTCGCGTTCTCAACGCCTGTGATGGTCCGGATCTACGGCAAAGCGCGTCGCGGTATCCAAGCTGTTCTGGGCACGTTCTTCGCACTGGCAGGGTTGCGGCTGCTGACCAGCCGCTCGTAGCTGACAAGTCAATTGCCACACTAAATCGACACTTTCATCAGTGACGGGGCCGCAGGTCCTGCGTCAGTTCGCGGTCTTTGCCCCCAACGGTCGCTCCACACTAACTGATGGCAGACCCTCGCTCCAAGCGAATTGCATCCACAGACAGGGCCTGATGCCAAGCTTCTAGTGTTTGCCTTCCTGCATCAAGTGAGGGCACCCTTAGCCAATCGTAACTCTTGGTGCCAACATCGATTTCTCGACCTTCTTCTTTTTGAGCTTTGGAGCCTTCGCTGCTGGATTTGTGAACGGATTTGCAGGGTTTGGCACAGCGCTCGTCGCATCCGGGCTTTGGTTCCTATTCCTTCCGCCACAGATTGTGCCGCCGTTGATTGTCGTCTGCGCGGTTGCTGGGCAGCTTATCGGTCTTTGGAAGCTGTCAGGAACTTTGGATTGGAACAAGTCATCAAATCTTGTGTCGGGCGGCCTGCTGGGAGTTCCAGTTGGCACCGCAATGCTCGTCAGTCTCGACCCACAGTCCGTTAAGATCGTCATCGGTGTATTTCTTTTGGCATACTCTGCCTTCCAACTCAGAGGTATCTCAGCGGCGATCCGAACGGCATACCAGGACACATTCCTTGATCGTTGTGTGGGCTTTGTCGGCGGGGTTTTCGGAGGCTTCGCGGGCCTATCTGGGCCATTTCCACTCATCTGGTTGCAGTTGAGAGGGCTACCACCGACAGAGCAACGCGCAAGATATCAACCATTCAATTTGCTGATCCTCAGTTTTGCCGCGATGACAATGGCCTTCGTTGGAAAGCTAGATGCGGTGCTCCTTCCATTTGCCGCTGTCGCCGTTCCGTTCTCTCTCTTGGGCGCAGCCAGCGGTGTGAGAGTCTTCATGTCAGTGTCAGAGAGCCTCTTTCAACGCGTTGTTCTGGCGATCCTGTTTGGCTCAGGGGCTATCATCGTGACCCAAACAGTGATGTCCTAGTTTAGCCCCGATATGCGGCAGCCATCCCGTACCAAACGTCCTGTAGAGCAAAGCAAAGGATACAGCTCTCAGCGACCACGCACTGTATCTGAAATGATCAGCGCGCCGGCACCACCAATGAACAGGGCAGCACCCCTGTTCAAACGCCTCAGCGCCGTAGCATTTGAAAACACGCCGCGCAACTTCGCCGCGGCATATGAGTAGGGCAGCAAGACGACGAACAAGACCGCAAACGTCAGCAAACTCAGGATAAGCCAATCGGTCAGAGTGACAGCTGCCAGGTCGATCACATTTGGCAACAGTGCAAGGTAGAAGACGATGACTTTTGGGTTGCCAAGGGAGATCGCAAGACCACTGAGGATCGAGACCAAAGGGCTCTGACCTGAGACCCTCCCAACCGCACTTTCATCGATCTCAGCCGTCCAGAACTTCCATGCAAGGTAAAGCAGATAAAGCGCACCTGAGACCTTGATGGTTGTGAAGATGCCTGCAAAGACTTGCGCAATAACCGACAGCCCCAAAACCGCGATGGTCAGAAAGACGATGTCGCCAAGGGCGATCCCAAAGATAAACGGCATCGGCGAGTGCTTTTGCGATCCCAGCGAACGCCCGACGACCGCTGCAACCCCGGGAACAGGTATCGCCCCTGCAATTCCTAGGGCCAATGCGTAAGCAACAAATGGTGCAACAGCTTCAAACATGGATCATTCCTATGTGGTGGTTCAGGTCCCGATCCATCAGCGAGATGCTGCGAGGCGCGTTCCAAGGCCAAGCAGCGCAACGCCCATCACGGCATCGAGTGGTCTTCGGATCCGCGCATAGGATGATCGGACGCCTGAAATTGAAAAGAAGACTGCCAACAACGAGAACCATGCCAAAGCGACGACCCCGACCAGGCCGACCGTCGTCATATGAACCCAAGTGGGCGCATCAAGCGGCAGGATAGCGACAAACAGACTTCCAAAAAATGCGGCAGACTTTGGATTAGTTATCCCAATGAAAAAGCCCATTCGGAACGAGGAACCTGCCAAGTCGTTTAACGGTGCGAGCGCTGGTGCCGGCTGTTTCTTACTGGCAGCGTAGAGCATCTTCGTACCTAGCCAGATCAGGTAGGCTGCGCCGACGATCCGAAGAACATCGTATAACCAAGCGACTTTGGTCAGTAGAACGCCCAAACCGAAAATAGCCAAAGCAGCCCAAATGAAACACGCAACCGCAATCCCTGCGGCAACGAGAAGACCGCGTTTGCGGGAGACCAGCGCGTTTGACGTGACAGCAATAAAATCCGGACCGGGGCTCATACATGCCAAAAGGACGACGGTGCAAATCGTGCCAAATTCTACGAGATATTCCAAAACGCGCTTCCCCAAAAAATCTTAGACAACCGAATGCACTAAGCCGCTGGCTCAGCCGGATGTTGCAATCAACCTGACACTCGACCCAACACGGTATCCTGTCAACAAATGCCATTGCTGGCGACATTCTGCAGTTCGAAGAAAGAAAATAGCGATTGCTACTAATGTGTCGATGGCAACTGCACTAGGCTCATTCTGTTTTGAGAAACAGTATCACCATCAACGGCCATTCCTAGCCAGTAAATGAATGTCAAAGACGCTCGGACTTTGCTGCCGTTTGTGGTGAATGGTTCAAGGACCGCTTTCACTCCTTGCTACCTTACCTACGATGGTAGGTCAGTGCGCGTGCGATGAAGAGTTCAAGCTTCTCAACAGGCAGATCCACTGCTGTCGCAAAGTGGATGGCACGGTTGCCTTCGTAGTGAAAATCATTGGGAAAGAGCGCCTGGAATTCTGACACGACGCTGGTCTGACAATGAACGTAGATCGCAAAACCACCCGCCTTCAGACACCCAAGCCGGATCGTCGTACCTGATTTGGTTTCCGGCGTCAGGTAGGCGGGCTGTCCCCATTTGAGCGTTTCTTCAAGTCGTCCGACGCCCTCGGTTTGCGCAGCCACATCAAAGATGAGCGCACGCAGATGTAGCAGGCCATTCTTTACCTGGTCGGGAAAGGCAGAAAAGGCGCGCTCAACGTTTGGATCATCGAAGGGCCGGCTCAATTCATTTTCCTTTCGTTAGCGGCCGGACAGGGCGTCGGCGAGGATGTCAAACACCAGCCTGATCCTGCGACTGGTCTGCAGTTCTCGATGTGCGACAAGCCAGACGGGGATGGAAAACGGCTCGATCTCTGTCAGCACAGGCTTAAACTCTGGGAACTTGGCCGCGATATTCTCGTTCATGATGGCAATGGCATGGCCTTTGCGCGCGATCTCCCATTCCACCAGTTGCGAATTTGATGCGTAGCGGAAGTTCCTCTGTGCCAGTTCTAGCCCAACAAGATTGAGGTAGCCGACGATCCTTTCGAAGTCCCCGAAGCTCACAAATTGATGGCCTGACATGTCTCCGGTCTGTTGCGGGGTGCCATACCGGGTGATGTACTCGTCGACCGCGTAGAAGCGCATCGTCTGATCGCAGGCGAGCTTCGCAATTAGATTAGGCTGCTCGGGGCGCATATGCCGAATGGCGATGTCCGCCTCTCGCAGCAGAAGATCCCGCACAGAGTTATCGGCGACGATCTCCAGCTGTAAGTCCGGTGCGGTTTCAGAAAGCTGATCAAGTATATCAGGCAAAAGATACACTGCGGTCATCTCAGAGGCGGTAACACGAACTTTCCCTTCGATGTCCTGCGATTGGCCGGACGCGGCCAGCGACATCATGTTCGCCCCTTCCGCCATAGCTCGGACGTGATCGAGCAGATCGAGGCCCGCCATTGTGAGCGAGACAGTTCGACCTGTCCGCTCGAGCAGCGTCACCTTCAACTCTTCCTCAAGTGCCGCCAGTTGCCTTGTGATTGTTGGCTGGGTCAGCTTCAGGGCCGCAGCTGCCGCCGACAGTGATCCTTCCTCGGCGACAGCCAGGAAAGACCGCGCCTGGTTCCAATCAAACGAGATCGCATTCCAGTTCATAACGGCAGAATACCACGGTTTTTAGAATACCAAACCAACGTTTTTGGTCATTTCATATACGAAATTCGTCAGTTTAGGTGTGTGTCAGGCATGAGCCGGAATTCACATCAACTAGAAAGGACAACATCATGAAACTCGTTGTGTTGGGAGCAAATGGCGGCACCGGTAAGCTTGTGCTGCGCGCTGCGTTGGAAGACGGCATGACCGTGACTGCCGTCGTGAGGTCAGAAGGCAAGCGGCCAAAGATCGCTCATCCAAATTTGAAAATTGTCGTTGGCGATCCCTGCGACACGGCATTCTTGAAGACGGTCCTGCGCGGCCAGGACGCGCTGATTTCCACGCTTGGCGGGCGCGCACCAACAAAGGTTGCAACCTCAGTCTACTATCGCTCTGCCGACGCCATTGTTGAAGCGGCTTGGGACACTGGCGTGAGGCGTGTGCTGGTGACGTCCACCGCATTGCTCTTCCCCGAGCAAACGATGCTCGGAACGTTACTGCAATACCTCGTCCCCAATGTCGTGCGCAGCGCAGACAAAATGGAAAAGGTTCTGCAAAGCTCCGATCTGAACTGGACGGCGGCGCGTGCAGGTTTTTTGAATGACACACGAGAGGCAACCTACCGTGCAACCAAGGGCGCCTTGCCCAAAGACGGGACAGCAGTGCCGCGTCTTGCGCTGGCCCGTTTTCTGGTCGACGCGGTACGGAACCCCGAGACCGAACGCGCAGCCTACGGAGTCTCACACGCGGCTGCATGATACACGCCATGGACGCTTGATCCAAGTTCATGGATCAAGCTCCACATGCAGTCTCCCGTCGGATGTGCGCTCTTTCGAATGCCCTGCTGGACCGACTTCGATGCGGATCTGCTTGCGCAGGTTCGAAAAACTCTCAAAGCGCACAACGTCAACTGCCTCATCAAGGTCCAGAACCAATCGGAACCAGCCGGGTCGCAATTGTTCAGATGACAGGATTTTTGCTGCAAACGGTTGCGATAGGTAGCGTCCGGTCACCCGAGCGCCGACGCTCCATGCTTCAGATTGGCGAGCTTCGATCGCAGCGTGAAACGCATTCCAATCATTATAGCCGTGATCTTGAGCGACGCGTTCAAGGGCTTGCGAGTGGCCAAGAAAAACCCCTTCATCGGCAAGGCGCTTGCGCAGCGCCTTAGCCAGTTTTTTCGCGTCGACGAGGGTCGGCAGATCGCGGGTCATGCGAACCCCTCCTTGCCCGCTTGCTGACCCGCTTGGAACACGCCCCAACGCAGCGACCGCGCCTTAGACAAGCGCATCAGAACAACCCCTGTCAGGATCACCAGCATAACCTCGGCAATGGGGGCTGCCAGCCAGATCCCAATCTCACCAACACTTGCGGCCAGCAAGAAGGTCAGCGGTATCGCGAAGAGATACGGCTTCGACAGCCCCAGGAGACCAGCCCGTGCCGCGTCCCCGATGGCTTGAAAATGCATGGCCAGCATCATGAGCGGCCCGGACAGGAAGAACCCCGCAGACATGATCGGCAGAATTCGCGCGACCTCAGAGATGACCGCCGCATCCGGCACAAAGGCAGCGCCCAACTCGGCCGCAAAGACCGACATGACGATCTGAATGGCGAGGCAATAGATGAACGCCACGGTGGCCGACATGCGCAAGCTTGCATCACTGCGATGGAATGCGCCCGCGCCAAAATTGTGGCCCGTGATGGTTTGCATTGCATGGGCCATTCCCAAAAGCGGCAAGAAGGCGAAGGTGATCAGGCGGGTGATGATGCCATAGGCGGATACCGTCGCGTCGAACCGCGCCGTCTCATCCCATTGCAGCGCGACAAGGATCGCGGTGGATCCAAGGGCCAGACCGATGAAGTTCAGGCTTTGCGGTGCGCCCAAGGCCAAGATGCGCCCCCACACGGCAACAAGGGAATGGTGGAGAAGAACCGATGGACGCAGATCGGTTGTGCCCAGAACCCGGAACGCAAGGATGATGCCCAACGCCAACGCTTGCGCCAGAGCTGTGCCGTAAGCAGACCCAGCGACACCCATATCCAGTAGTCCAATCAAGACATAGTTGAACCCCATATTCGACAGCGAGACGAGCAAACTCATCGCCGCCATGAACAGCACACGCCCTTCGTTACGCAATGCGTCGGAATTGACCGACAAGACAAAAACCAAAGGTGACGCGAACACGGTAATCCGTAGATAGATCAGCCCCAGCTCAGCCAGGTGCTCTGACCCACTTGCGAGCAACAGCGCAACGTGGGCACCGAACGCCAAGAAAAGCAGGATAAGCACAAGGCCCGTGAAAGCGGCCACGCCAAGGGCTCCGGCAAAGGTGTCACGCGCTTGATGCAGGTCGTCTGCACAAAGGGAACGGGCCAGTACGCTCGACATGCCAGATGACACAAGTGTCGCCAATGAGACCACCAGCATGTAAAGCGGAAACATCAGCGTGACCGCCGCCAACGCGTCGGGACCAGCGAAATGGCCCAGAAACAGAGCATCGACTACGGCAAGAAGTCCGTTCATCCCCATAACGAAGATGATCGGCAGGGCAGTTTTGGCGTAGATGGGGCCCAAAGGCCCAGTAAGGTAGGTATTTGTTTGGGACGACATGACCCGGTTTCCTTCTGGCTGAAGTCGCGAAGAAAGATGGGGCCCGCATTACCATCCACGCGACGAATGCCGAGGATGACCAAGATCGTATCTGATACAGAACTTCACCAAGACAAAGTGTCAGCGGGCGGCAGGCGTCTGTAGCCAAGTGGCGTGGTATTCCTTAGCTACCGTAGGCGTCAAGCTAATTTTGAACTGATTAGTTCACTTTTTGCGCATTACCGACGTTCATCATAAGCGCAGCACCTTTTAGTGTGGGCTCGTGAATATGCTTCACCGCTCAATCGACGAATAACGGCTGGTCGGAAGAGCTCACGTTGTTTACGGAAGCGTGAAGTAGGTAAACAGCGGATGGGGTGGATGGCGTCTGCAGCCAACCGTCGCGCTTTGCGGCATACTGTA
>ERZ1740070.201-NODE-201-length-41868-cov-9.580011_pt1 | contig 41868 bp, 36 predicted proteins | sample MGYA00581734_ERZ1740070 | MGnify/ENA primary metagenome ERZ1740070 (study PRJEB43018, sample SAMN04849744) | marine metagenome | isolation source: floating plastic debris | place: Pacific Ocean | collected 2008-09-01 | study: EMG produced TPA metagenomics assembly... | reverse complement strand
TATCGACCTCTGCCAGGACGGCCGCGGCGACGTGATCGAGTATGTGCGCCAAAAGTACGGGCACGTGGCGCAGATCATCACGTTCGGAACGCTGAAAGCCCGTGCTGCGGTGCGCGATGTCGCGCGTGTGCTCGAAGTGCCCTTGCCCAAGGCTGACGCGATCGCGAAGGCGATTCCCGAGGCGCTGGGCACGACCTTCGACAGCGCGCTCAAAGACGAGCCCGACTTTAAGAAGCTCTACGACACCGACCCAGATGTGAAGCGCATCGTTGACAACGGCCGTGTGATGGAGGGGCAGGCCCGGCACGCGAGCGTGCACGCGGCGGGCGTGATCGTCGCGACGCGGCCGCTCGATCAGATCGTGCCGCTCTACAAGCAGGCGGGCGCGGGCGACAACGAGATCGTCACGCAGTGGGACGGCCCCACGTGCGAGAAGATGGGCCTGCTCAAGATGGATTTCCTTGGGCTGCGCACGCTCAGCGTGATCGAGCGGGCCAAGTCATTGATCCGGTCCGGGCTTGATGAGGCGGCGATCTACGCGGGCGTGGGCCGCGAGTACCGCGGCGGGCGCGGCGACGGCGGGCCGCACCCGCTCGATCTCGAGCGGCTGACCTATGACGACCGCAATGTGTTTTCGCTCTTCCAGCGCGGCGACACGTCGGGCGTGTTTCAGTTTGAGTCCGGCGGCATGCGCCGGCTGCTTGTCGAGATGAAGCCGGACCGGCTCGAAGACCTCATCGCGGCCAACGCGCTCTTCCGCCCTGGCCCGATGGACCTGATCCCCGATTACAACCGGCGCAAGCACGGAAGTGAACCAGTTCCAAGCGTCCACCCGATCGTCGACAAGTTCACCGCCGAGACGTATGGCGTGATGGTCTACCAAGAGCAGGTCATGCAGATCGTGCACGAGCTGGGCGGCATCCCGCTGCGCGCCGCGTACTCGCTGATTAAGGCGATCAGCAAGAAGAAGGCGAAGATCATCAACGCCGAGCGGCCCAAGTTCATCGAGGGCGCCGGCGAGAAGGGCCTTGGTAAGAAGCAGGCAGACGATCTCTTTGAGCTGATCCTGAAGTTCGCCGGCTACGGCTTCAACAAGAGCCACTCGACCGGCTACGCGATCGTCGCGTATCAGACGGCGTACCTCAAGACCTACTTCCCCGCGCAGTACTACGCGGCCTTCCTCACGTTCGAGAGCCAGGCGCAGAAGGTCGCGGATTGGATCCCGTACCTCGACGACGCGCGGCGCGCGGTCTTTGTCGATCCGAAGACCAAGGGCCCCAAGGCGAAGGTCATCAAGCGCGGGGTGGATATCAAGCCGCCCGACGTGAACCGCTCGGACTCGGACTTTGCCGTGGTCTTTGAGGATGGCGAGCCGCACGATGCGCACCACGGGCACGTGCGGTTCGGTATGCGGGCGCTCAAGGGCGCGGGCAGCAAGGCGATCGAATCGATTGTGGCTGAGCGGGAAGGCCTCAAGAAGCAGTCGTCAGCAGAAACAAACCCGGTGGCGCACGGAGGCGGGATTGACGGGAACGGACTCCCACCGGGTCTTGCGGCAAAGAGCGGCACGAAGAAGCAGCGGACGCCGTTCCGTTCGCTGCATGACTTCTGCGAGCGCATGCCGAGCGGGTCTTCCAATGGCGCGGTGAACAAGGCGACGATCGAGGCGTTGATCAAGGCGGGCGCCTTTGACTCGGTGCACGGCCGCGACGCGCGGGCGAGCCTCGTCGCGAGCATCGAGGGTGCGGTAAGCGCGGGGCAGCGTATTGCTGCGGACCGTGCCGCGGGCCAAAGCGTGCTCTTCGGCGGAGGTGATACCGCCGAGGTCGAGGCACCGGAGCCAACGCTCGAGAAGATGGAACCCTGGAGCGAGTCCGAGACGCTCAAGCAGGAGAAGGAAACGCTCGGCTTTTATGTGTCGAGCCACCCGCTCGAGCAGTGGAAGCATTGGGTACAGGCCTTCCCGACCAAGCCGGTGCGAGAGCTCAAGGGGCTCGGGCAGGATGCGCGGGTGATCGTCGCGGTGATGGCCCAGTCCGTGCGCCAGCTCGTGATGAAGACGGGCCGAAACGCGGGCCGAAAGATGGCGATCATCACGATGGAGGACGCGACGGGCACGGCCGACTCGGTCATGTTCGCCGACTGCTTCGAGCGCTACGGCTCCGTGCTCGAGGACGACGAGCCGTTCTTCCTGCTGGGTCGGGTCGATCACAGCCGGGGCGAGCCGCAGATCATCGTTGATCGTCTTGTGCCCATCGCGGGCGTGCCGCTCGAGAAGGGGACGCTGCGCGTGGTCGTCCGCGAGCAACGGCTCAACGGCGACGCGAATGACCGCCTGGCGGCGTTACACCGCTGCATGATCTCGGCCGACGGCGTCGTGGGCCCCGAGGGCACCAAGCCGGTGCCCGTCGAACTGGTCGTTGATACCGACCTGGGCTGGGCATCGATCGAGCCCAAGACCCGCGTGGCGCTCCGTCCCGAGCTGGTTCGGGAGGTCAGCGAGCTGCTCGGTGATCAGAGCGTTCGGCTGGTCGGGGGCGTGAGCGTGGAGGTCGAGGAGCCAAGGGGTCGGCGGCGCAACCGCGCGAGCGAGTAGCGGTTGCGGCGCACCGGCTCACGCGTCCATCGTCGGCGTCGCATCGGGCAGCGCGTTTGCCCAGCGTGTGCTGAGCGTGTGCGGCACGCCGAGCAGATCGGCGACCTTGCCCGCGATGAAGTCGATGATGTCCTGCACGCTCTGCGGCCTCAGATAAAAGCCCGGATTGGTCGGGCAGATCGTCGCACCGGCCAGCGCGAGCGTGCGCATGTTTTCGATATCGACGAGGCTCACGGGCATCTCGCGGTGGCAGACCACCAGCGGGCGATTCTCCTTGAGCGTCACCATTGCCGCGCGGGTGAGCAGATTTGAGCCGGCGCTGGTGGCGATCGCACCGAGGCTTGTGCTCGAGCAGGGGAGCACGGCCATGCCGTCGTGCAGGAACGAGCCGCTGGCGATGACAGCGCCGACGTCCTTGTTCGGATGGATGATCAGGTTCGACTCGTACTCGTCGGCCCGGTCGCTCGCGGCGAGGGCGGGGCTGAGGTTGGCAAGGTCGTAGCGCTTGATGTCGGTCTCGTCGAAGAGCAGGCGTTTGCCATAGTCGCTGATGACCAGGTGCACCTCGTAGCCGGCGACGAGGGCGATATCGAGGAAGCGGAGGGCGTAGTCGGCCCCCGACGCGCCGGAGATGCCAAGCACGATGCGCTTGGGGCGATCCTGAGATGTCGGCGGCGCGGGCGGCGCGGGGCGAGGCAGCGGCTTGGGGAAGTTGTCGGGCACGGGCGGGCTCCGCTTCTCGCACCTTGTGGCGCACGGTGAGGGTAGAGTGATGCGACTCGAAACCGAACCGACCGGCCTCGCCCGCACCCACATTCAGAGGGGTAGAACTGGGGCTCACTGAGGGGTTCGACGAGAAAGGACACACGGATGATCGGCACTGCCCCCGAGCACCATCACAACGGCCCCCGCAACGCCACCGCCACCCGCGTCAACACCGGCCGATCGGCTGCCAAGCCTGCACGGCGTTTGATTGGGTTGGCCCTTGCCGCGGTCGCGGTCGCGGCGGGTCTGACCGCGTGCCACTCGAGCTACGCGACCTACCCGCGCGTGAACGACGTCGCGTTCTCGGATGTAAACCGGTCGCTGTTCCCCGCTGCGACGATCGCGGCGCTGAAGATCGCCGTCGACCGCAGGCCGCCGCCGGCATCGGCCAATGGTCGCTTTGCGATCAATCCGGCGCTGGGCACGAATCCAGAGACCGCCCGCCGCATCGCGGCGGAGGTTGGCGGCGAGGTGCTGGAGGCTGGCACGCCCTCTTCGGTGCCGATCTACCACATCGCGCGGGTCTGGGTGCGGGCCGACCACGCGATCGTCGACGTGCTCACGCCCATCGGCGGGCGCGATCCGGCGAGCCACGAGGCGTACGACGCGCTGACCATCCGCATGGTCGGCGGCGTCCGCCCGTACCGCACCGAACGCGTGCAACAGCGCGAGATCGGCGTCTTCCTTGTGCCCCCCGCGTGGTACGGCGGCGACCTCGAAACAACGCCCGGCGTCGCGGCACCAACGCGGCCGAGCGAGGGCGGGCCCGTCGAGCCACGCCTGCGTCAGCCAGCGCCGGCCCCCGTTGAAACGACGGAACCGATCGATGCGGGCGACGAGACCGATCCCTTCGCGCCGCTGCAGCCGCGTGAAGCACCGGCCCAGCAATCCCCCGCCGCGTCGCAACCCGCGACGAGCGGTGACAACCCGTACATCCGGCCCGCGCCCGACGTGCCCGCCAGTGTCGGCAGTGGTGGGGGAGTGTGACGACGTTGGCATCAACGCCGCACACCGAGACGTGGGCCCGGCGTGATCTGCTCGGGCTTGAGGGGCTCGCGCCCGGCGAGGTGCGTGCGATCCTCCATCGCGCCACCGAACTCGGCCCGCGCGTGGATGGCGCCACGTTCGGCACCGAGCTCGCCGGCCGGATCGTCGCGACACTCTTCTTTGAGAACTCGACGCGCACACGCGTGAGCTTCGCGGTTGCTGCCACGCGCCTAGGCGCAGCGGTCGTCGACGCGGGCGGCTCCGCATCGAGCGTGACCAAGGGCGAGACGCTCATCGACACCGCTCGCAACGTCGAGGCGATGGGGGTCGATGCCCTCGTGGTTCGGGCGGGCCAGGTCGGTGCGGCCGCGACAATCGCTGACCACGTCGAGCGGTGCACCGTCATCAACGCGGGCGACGGCCGGCACGAGCACCCGACCCAAGGGCTGCTCGACGCCTACGCGCTCTGCGATGCGCTCGGCAAGCTCGAGACCTGCGACCTCTCGGGCGTGCGCGTTGCGATTGTCGGCGACATCGTGTCGTCGCGCGTCGCGCGATCGTCGGCGTGGGGGCTCAAGGCACTCGGCGCGGAGGTCGTGCTGGTCGGCCCGCCGTCGCTCGCGCCCAAGAGCCTCACGGCGCTCGGCTGCCGGGTCGAGCATGACTTTGAGCGTGTGATCGCCGAGGGGCTCGACGCGGTGATGATGCTGCGGATTCAGTTCGAGCGGCACGGCGCGGGCGGGGCAGCGATTCCGAGCGTGCGCGCGTACCGCGCCGACTACGGGCTCACGTGCGAGCGGGCGTCGAGACTTCGCGGCCGAAGCGGGAACGACGGCGTCATCGTCATGCACCCCGGCCCGATCAACCGGGGCGTCGAGATGGACCGCGAGGTTGCCGACGGCCTCTTGGATACAGTGCAGAGCGTGGTGCTCCGCCAGGTCAAGAGCGGCGTCGCCGTGCGCATGGCGGCGCTCGACCTCTGCGTCGCGGCGCGCGACCGGATGCTCGCGCGATGACCGGGCAGGAAACGACAGTGGGGGACGTGACGATGGCACCCGAAGACAACGAATCGCACCGGCTCGAGACCGATACCGACGACGGGCTGCTCGTCATCGTCAGCGGGCCGAGCGGTGTTGGAAAGACCACGATCACGCGCGGGCTCGAACGCCGAATCGGCGACGCGGTCTTCAGCGTCTCGTGGACCACCCGCGACAAGACCGAGAAGGACACCGAGGGTGTCGACTACCACTTCGCGACGCCCGAGGAGTTCTCGCAGCTCAAGATCGAGGACGGCTTCTACGAGACCGCCCGCATCTACGGCCGGTACTACGGCACGCCCCGCGCATGGGTCGACGAGCAGCTCCGCCGCGGGCGTGTCGTGATTCTCGAGATCGATGTCGAGGGCGCGAAGCAGATCAAGTCGAAGCTGCCCAGCGCGTTCGCGCTCTTTGTGCTGCCGCCGAGCGAGGACGTGCTGCTCGGCCGGCTGCGCGACCGCAAGCGCGAGGGCGAGGACCAGATCCAAAAGCGATTCGGCGAGGCGCAGCGTGAGATGGCCGAGGCGCGAGATTGCGGCGTGTACGACCGGTTCGTGACCAACGACGACCTCGACCGCGCGATCGATGAGGCTGTGGCAGCCGTGGACTTGGCCCGCGCGACACCACGCAGGGCGCAGTAAAAATCCCCGCGCCGGGGCGCGGGGATTCGTCTGCAATCACGTGTTTGCAGTGATGCTTACCAGCGGTAGATGTCACCGGGATTGTGGATGAAGTAGAAGTCGAAGGGCCGCAGCGGCGGGAGTTCCTGATACTTCTGGCCGCTCGCGTCGGTCTCGAAATCTTGCCAGAACAACGGCATGCCCCAGCGTGTCGAGGTCGGGCGCTCGCGGATGCCCTCCTCGCGGATCTCGTCGACGATCGTCTGCACCCAGTTGAGCTCTTGGGCGACGTCGCCGAACTCGGCCCAGTCGCCGTCGGAGTTGTTCTCGTACATCAGCTCGGTGAACTCGTCGTACGTGACGCCCATCTTGTCGGCGACGGGCACCGCGAGGCGCTTGGCCCACTCGAATGCGTCCTCGAGCTGCTCTTGCTGCTGGGTCAGGTTGCCGCGCATGCCGCTGGACATCTGGTGGTGCAGGATGATCGCGTTGGGGTAGGCGAAGCTCCGCTCGGCGAGCGTCGTGATGCACGCGGCCATGCTCGCCGCGTAGCTCTTCACAACGACCCACACGGGCGACGGGCTCGACTCCATCGCCTTGAGAATGCGGTAGCCCTCCATGACCGAGCCGCCGGGCGAGTTGTCGATCACGATGAAGATGGGCGCGTCGGTCATCTGGTTGTTGAAGAAGTCGATGCGCTCGGTGACGTAGTCCGCGGTGCCGCCGAAGATCGGGCCGTTGAGCGCGATGCGGCGGTCGCTGATGCGGAGCACGCCGTCCTGGAACGGGTTCTCGGGGTACTCGGGGTCGGCGGTCACACGGTCGCGCAGCGCGTCGGTCTTATCGAGCAGGCCCATCTTGCCCTGGATCTCCGTGAGCTGCTTGGCGTACTCCTGGCTGGCGAGCTGTGTCTCGGACATCGCGCGGGCGAGCTCGAGCTCGAGCAGCGCGTTCTCGGCGCGGGCCTTGGAGGCCTCGGCCTGGAGGTCCTCGAGATCTTGCTCGCGGTCGAGCTTGCGCACGCGGTTCTCGGTGGTGCGCCGCTCGATCTGCGCCTTGAGGTCGGCAATCTCCTGGCTTCGCTTGGCTTCGGCGAGCTTCGCCTCGGCACCGATGCGCTCGGCCTCGGCGCGGAGCCGGGCGGCCTCGGCCTTCATCGACGCGAGCTGATCCTCGAGCTCGGCCTTGCGGAGTGACGCCTCGGCTGTGAGCCGATCTTTCCGCAGCGATTCTTCGATCAGGCTGTTCTTCTGCTTCTGCTCACGCAGGCTCGACTCCATGCGGAGCAGGTCGAGCTCGCGCTTCATCTCCTTCAGGCGCTCGGCGTCGGGATCGGGCTTCTCGTCCTTGGCATCCTCGCCCTTCTTCTCGCCATCTTTCTCGCCATTGGCCGGCTGGGCCGCGGTGGAGAGGGCATAGGCGGGCGCGGGCGTGGTAAGGGGCGTGAGCATCACGCCGCCGGCAAGCGCCGCGATGAGAAGAGGCGTCAGAACAGTTGTGGAGCGCATGGGTGTCCTTTCAGAACGGGCAGAAGTTCGCGTAACCCGGAAGCGTACCTGCGGAGGCGCGTCACGGTTTCGTGTCGTGCACGCCCGTGGACGCTCGGCACGCATAGGGGAATCGCCAGCGCCGGCCCCACCGGCGAACTGTCACCCCGCTGCCACGCACCACAAGCCTGCGGTAACGGATCGAGCGGCCGACGCCTCTGAGACTGCGACCGCAACACAGCAGGCGGACCCACCAGCAGCCAGACACCAAAACGCATCGCCGAGAGGGCCAAGCAATGAGCAACAGCGAGAACACACACCAACGTTTCGCGGGCAAGGTCGCACTGGTCACAGGTGCCACCAGCGGCATCGGGCGCGATACCGCGGTCGCACTTGCCCGCGAAGGCGCAGCGGTCGTCGCGACGGGCCGACGGGCCGAGCGCGGGGCGGAACTCATCGCCGAGATCGAGGGCTTCGGCGGCCGGGCCGCGTTCGTCGCGGGCGACGTGAGCGATGAGTCGCACGTGCAAGAAGCCGTGAAAACCGCGGTCGAGCGCTTCGGCGGCCTGCACCTGGCGTTCAACAACGCCGGCATCGAGGGAGCGATGGGCCCCGTCACCGAGCAGACCGCCGAGAACTACGACCAGACCTTCGACATCAACGTCAAGGGCGTGCTGCTAAGCATGAAGCACCAGATCCCCGCGGTCCTCGCGAGCGTTGGCGAGAGCGGCGGCGGCGCGATCGTGAACAACGCCTCGATCGTCGGCCTCATCGGCATGCCCGGCGCGTCGGTCTACATCGCGAGCAAGCACGCGGTGATCGGCCTGACCAAGTCCGCGGCGCTCGAGGTCGCCCAGCAGGGCATCCGTGTCAACGCGGTCGCCCCCGGCGCGATCCAGACCGACATGATCGACCGCTTCACAGGCCACGACGAGGAAGCAAAGGGCGGGCTCGCCTCGATGCACCCGATCGGGCGTGTCGGCAGGCCCCACGAAATCGTCGACGCGGTGCTCTTTCTGCTCTCCGGCGAGAGCAGCTTCGTCACCGGGCACACACTCACGGTCGACGGCGGGTTCGTCGCCCAGTAACCAAGCGTTGCACCGGTCTCGTTGCGACACCTCCGCAATCCGGGCGTGCGTCGCACGCGCTGTTACGAAACGCGACGGCTCCCAATCGGAATACACGGACGGACCTACATCTCCAAAGCAGCGCATCGGGTCTCGTGGGGGAGCGTAGTCGCCGGGACGGTTGGATCTCTCTTCGGCACCAGCGCACGCGAGCCTGAAACGCAACACGCGGCCGACGGGGAAGCACCTCCCCCGTCGGCCGCGTGTCTCATATCTGCACAGCGCAGCTCACCCGCGTGTCATCGGCGGCGTGAAGAACTCCTCACGCGTCACCTTGCCACCCTCGACGGTGTAGTGCCCGATCTCGGCCATCTGCATGCGCGGCATCGAGCCGTCTTTCGCTTCGACGTCCATCTCGAGGCGCACGCAGAATCCGTTCTGCGTGATGTACGGCCCCTCGGCCTTGACGCCGTGCACGTCGAACATGCCGAACCACTGCGCGTGCTTCTCGCGGATCTGATCGAGCCCCGTGTGCGTCATGCCGTCGGCCTCGATCGACGCGTAGTTCGGGTGGTAATGCTCGGCCCAGATGGGCTCGTCGGAGTCGGCGCCGGAGTTGATGTGCGCGACCACGGCGTTGCCGATGCGCTCACTGTCGGCCATGCGTGCGGCGACTTCGGGGCTGGGTTCGGGGAATTCGGGCATTGGGCTGCTCCTCTCGGATATGTCTGTCACGGGTCAGCCCCCCAGCCTACCGGACAACCCCGATTGTTCGATAGCCTGCGAACATGCAAGAGCTCGCCTTCGAGATCGCGGCGTGGGTGCTCACCATCGCGGGGCTGGCGGTGATCGGGTGGGCCCTGTTCTGGGACCGCTCGCGCGGCCGGCGGCGGTGCCCGAAGTGCTGGTACGACATGGGCGGTGCCAAGGCCGATGGAGAGGGGCGGTTGACTTGCTCGGAGTGTGGGCGTGTTGTGCGACGCGAGAGGAAGCTGCACAAGACGCGCCGGCGGTGGCGGCGGGCCATCGCGGGGGTGTGCGTGCTCGGGCTGGCGTATGCGGCGGTGGCGACGCCGCGTGTGCGTGAGCGGGGATGGGCAGGGGCGGTGCCCACCACGGCGTTGGCGATTGGCAGTCACGCGATTTTGTCCATGTTCGCCGAGAGCGCACACGGACCGGCGGGTTTCTTCGGGCTCGCGACGCCGAACGTGCTTCGAGACCTTGCCCACGAGCTTTGCGAACGGATCGATCGGACGGAACTGCGTCGTTGGCAAGCTTGGTTCGTGGTGCGTGCTTGCCTCGTCGAGCCCGTAGTTGGCGCATCCGATAGTGGCTTGTTGTTTGGACTGGACAGATGGCACCTCACTGTGAACTCGGCCGTCCGGTTCGAGCAGAGGCTTCAGCTTGGGCCGACCTTCTTACGACCAGGGCAGCATGCGTGGGCACGCTCGTGGCAGGTGCTCGTTGATCGTGGATACGTTACTGACACAGAACTGCGAACGGCACTTCGCGCGAGTGATGTTCGAATCACCCCAAGTCGCATCGGTGCCGACCGATCAGTCGACGTCGAGGTCCTCCTAGCGCTTCCACATCTGGGAGACGGCCGCGCCGTCATCATCGACCTCGGGCCACCGGATCAACCTGCGCTCTACCAGTGGTATTGCATTCCCGCGCCGCCAGGGTGGCAAGCACACAAGGAACGTTTCCCACCCGGCGACTTCTGGCCGCCGCAGATCGTCATGCTTCCCCCTGGGCACGAACACACCGCCGTGTGTATCACCATCTCGCTTCAACCCATCGAAGGCGCGCCCGGGACACGCAACCTCTCGACCAGCTGGACTGTTCCGCTAAATATCGCGTGGCCAACGCGATCGCGGAAGTGGATCCAGCGAGCCCGCCTCAACTAATCGTCAGCGTCGGCTTCGTCTGCCCCTGCTTCATTGCCGCGAGATTGACCTGGCTTTCCAGCTCACGCGCGAGCTTGGTCAGGGCCTTGGGCAGCGCCTCGCCCGCGAGCTCGGCGTCGAAGTTGCCGCTGGGGTTGCCGCTGTCGGAGTGCTCGCGCAGGGCCATGGTGATCGGGATCTGCCCGAGGTACGGCAGGCCCAGGCGTTGGGCCATCTGCTGGGCGCCGCCGCGGCCGAAGATGTCGTATTCCTTGCCGTCGTCGCCGATGAAGTAGCTCATGTTCTCGACGACGCCAAGCACCTCGACGCCGAGTTGCTGGAACATGCGCGCAGCCCGCACGGCATCGTCCTGCGCCACCTTCTGGGGTGTGCAGACCACGACCGCCCCGGTCAGTTGGAGCATCTGCGCCATGGTGAGGGGCACGTCGCCCGTGCCGGGCGGCAGGTCGATGATGAGGTAGTCGAGCTCGCCCCACTCGGTCTGCTCGGTGAGCTGCTTGAACGCGCCGTGCGCCATCGGGCCTCGCCAGATGAGCGGCTTCTCGGGGTCAACGAGCTTGCCGACGGTGATCGCCTTGATGCCGTGGACGAGGTAGGGCTGGAGCTGGCCGTTGCGAACGATCTGTTCGTGCCCGCCCAGGTCGAGCATGGTGGGCATGGATGGGCCGTAGATATCGCCGTCGAGCAGGCCGACGGCGTGCCCGGCACGAGCGAGCGCCACTGCCAGGTTCAGGCTGACGGTGCTCTTGCCGACACCGCCCTTGCCTGCGCCGACCGCGATGATGTGCTTCACGCCCGGCATGTTGCCCGCGGTGTCCTGCGGCGACTGCTGCTTGAGCCCGGCGATGGGGCGGTGCCCCGAGTCTTGCTGGGGGGCGGCTTGAGGAGCACCTTGTGAGGCGGGCGGCGGCGGTGTGGTGCTCGGCCCTTGCGACTCGCCGCCATCAGCCGGCTGGTACTTGCAGGTCAGCAGCACGTCGCCCGGCTTGTTGACGAACTCGATGGTGAGTGTCGCCAGCGCGTTGCCGGTCTTGTCAGCCGCGTCGACGACAGCCTGGGTTGCACGCTTGGCGAGCGCCTTGCGCCCATCGTCATCGTCGATCGACGGCGTGAAGAGCTTCACGCTCGCGTAGTCGTCGCACGCGGCGACCCACTCGACCGCCCGGCCGGTGACGAGATCGACCTGCCCCGGGCCCGTGACGGTGCGGAGGGCGTCGGTGACGATGGTTTTGGTAAGGCCCATAACGGTGTGCTCCAATGCCTGCCACTCGTGCACGCCGTGTGCAACAGTGGCCGATTTGATGCTAGACGGCGGGGGTGGCGGAGCCGAAGGTGTGCAATGGGCACACCCACCGAGCGTTGTGCCGTCGGCTGCAACTCGAAGGAGCGCGACCCGTGCGTGGATATCTGACTGTGTGGATTCTCGGTGCGGGCTGTTCGCTGGGTGGCGTCACGCTGGCCCAGCAGGACGTGCTGCGTGGGCCGAAGGTCGAGGATGCGGGGCCTCCGGGCGTGCCCGAGAAGTTCGGCGAGGCGATGCAACGCCCCGCGGGCGAGGCGGGCCAGCGGGTGCCGATGCGGGCGTACACCCGTGCGCTTCGATCGCTGCGCGACGCCGAGGACGAGTCCCTCCGGCTCAGCCCTGAGCAAGCTGAGTCCATCCGCGAGGTCATGCTCGCCTACCGCGACGATGTGCGGGAAGCCCTCGCTCCGCGGAACCGACCGGCACCGGGGAACGCGACAGGCAGAGCAGTCACTGGCGATGCCGAACCACCAGCAGAACGGCCCGCCACGCGTTCGCAGCGGGCTCGCGTGCAGGGCGAGCAGGAGGGGGCGATGAGCGTTGACGCGATGCGGTCGCTGGGCGAGGCGATGCCCGATGCTGCGCCGTACCAAAGGCGTGTGTGGGAATTGCTCACCGCCGACCAGCAGGCACTCGTCGAGCAAGCACTGGAGGCAGAGCTCGAAATTCTCCGGAAAAGGCGTGCTGACCGCATGGCAGAGATGGCGTCGACCGGTAAGGAACGGGCCACCGATGCTGCCCGCGAACGCCTGCGGAGCATGACGCCCGAGCAGCGCCGAGAGCTGATGCAGCGCGAGAGAGATCGGTCACGCCTTGAGCGAGACCAAGGCGACGCAAAAAAATCGGGCAAACCGACCAATGACGACACCTAGCCCGAACAGGGTGGGTATGTATGAGGCAGTCAACCGAAGCGGGTTGATCTCCTGAGAATTGTTAAGGCGAAATCGCCTATACCACCGCCGATTACGCGGCAACACACCCGATTCGGCGTCGTGGTGTCGGCGACGCGGCCGACCCCTCGTAGAACGCTCTGGAGAGGCCTCAGTGGCAAGCTGGGTAGTTTTGCCGACGAAATCCTTGTTGGAATATTTACCGGACGTGGGCTGTTGTGCCCGATGTTCGGTAGTATCCACACGATCTCTCTCTCCTCCAGCGGGGCGCCGTCCAACGATGGCGCCCTGCTTTGGTTTTGCGGTCGTGCAAAAGTAGTCGTAGGTGCGAGTATTTAGAAGCTGTGCGGTTCGGCATCTCGAGCACGGCATCAACGCGCCCAGAGGTATTTCCAACGGCCGCGACCAAGCCGAAGCCCGCTGCCCTCGGCCGCTACCGTGGCTTGCGAGAACACCGAGACCAACAGCACGCGATCGGGGCCCGTGGTGCCCCACCGAAGTGTGCGGCGGAGGACGGCACGATGGCAGCCCCGGCACCAGCATCCACATCGCAGCGCGGACCTCAGGATCCCGGCCGGAAGATCGCCGTGACGGGCGCCGCCGGGTTCATCGGCTCGCACCTGTCCGAGGCGCTGCTCGCACGCGGCGCGACCGTCGTCGGCATCGACAACTTCGACCCGTTCTACGCCGAGGCGATCAAGCGGGCCAACGCCCGGCAGGTCGCAGCGTCGGCCGAGGCGAGTGCGGGAACCTTCGCCCTCCACGAGATCGATCTGTGCGACGAGGTCGAGCTCGCGCGCGTGATCAGCGGTTGTGACACCATCGTGCATCTGGCAGCCAAGGCGGGCGTGCGACCCAGCATCGCCGACCCCGTCGGCTACGCGCGGGCGAACGTGCTGGGCACCGCGAGCGTGCTCGCTGCAGCGCAGCGCGTGGGCGCAGCACGGATCGTGTGCGCCTCGTCGAGCAGCGTGTATGGCAATTGCCCGACCGCGCCGTTCGCCGAGACGATGTCGGTCGACGAGCCGATCAGCCCGTACGCGGCGACCAAGCGCGCCAACGAGCTCCAGTGCTCCACGCACCACAGCCTCACGGGCACACCCGTCGCGTGCCTCCGCTTCTTCACGGTCTACGGCCCGCGGCAACGGCCCGACCTGGCGATCAGCAAGTTCCTGCGCGCTGTGTCAGCGGGCGAGACGATCACGATGTTCGGCGACGGCTCGATGAGCCGGGACTTCACGTACGTCGATGACATCGTCGCGGGCATCCTCGCAGCGATGGATCGCATCGACGAGCACGGCTATCGCGTGTGGAACCTCGGCTCCGACGGCCCGGTGCGCGTCGACGAGCTGATTGCAGCAGTGGGGCAGACCGTGGGGCGCGAGCCCGTGGTCAAAGCAGGCCCCGAGCAGCCGGGCGATGTTCAACGAACGTGGGCCGACCTGACGCGAAGTCGCGCAGAGCTTGACTACGCGCCGGCGACCCCGCTCATGCGGGGTCTGGCGGCGCACTATCGGTGGTTGTGCGAGGAGGGTGGGCTCGCCGAGGTTTGATCGCGACTCGGCATTGAGTCGACTTACTCGGGCGGATGGGTCGCCTGGCGACGGAGCCAGCCTGGGCGTGCGATTTCGCGCTCTGCCTTACGAGGGCCGGGCTCCGCGGTGTCGCTGGGCTCGTCCTGAGCGAGCGAGTCATCGTTCGCCGGTGCGTTGACATTGCGCGGATAGGGCGATTCGCCGAGTAGAACCGGAACGAAGCCCAAGTCGATGAGCCGCTCAAGCTCGTTGCGACGTTCGTCCTGAGTGATTGGTCGACCGAGACGACCCTGGAGAATGTCGAACCGAACACCCGCCCACGTCTCGTGGCCCGGGTTGACCATGTTGGCGAGTTCGTTGGTCGCTGTGACCTCCGTGGCGTTGACCCACGTTGGGGCCATACGGTGAAGGATGTCATTGCTGCTGGGCTCGGTAATGAAGCGGGCGCTCGGCAGAGTTTGTTGGAGGCGTTCGAGCCAAGGCGCGGCTTCCCACACGGGGTGATATGCGAAGGCGTCGAGACCGATCTCGCTAGGGCTGTACACCGCGGCGCTTTCCAACTCGGTGATCGCCTTGCGAGTATGCGCGCGATTTTGGGGATCGAGGAATTCGATCTGATCGCTATGCCATCCCTCCATGACCTGCTGGGACCTGCCCCACCAGAGACCGATGTCGATGTTCTCGCGCCGCAGTGCGCGGATCTGTCCGCGGGAGCGCCGCGCGGGCGTGAAGCGATCGGCACCCGTTACAAATGCGGGCGGGTAGTTGAGGTTGTCGTTGCGGTGCAAACCCGAGAGCGCCCAGATCATGATTCGGTCGTATCCGGATGCTGCGACGCTCGCGCGCAGTGTTTCGGCCCATGGTGCGAAACCGTGCATGTCGGGCCGCCGGGTGCCGTACGTGAATCCGCGCGGGTTCGCGCTTGATTGGTTATGGACTTGTGCGAACGAGTAACCTTTGACGGGTCGCGGATCCTTTGTGTACGCGACTTGTCCGTGGGTTTCGCGGAAATAATCGGCGTAAGGCCTCAGCGTGGACATCGCGTTTCGTGGCTGTGCGAAGCGCACCGCGAGCGTGTACGTGCGGCTCTCGCCCGCTGCGAGCTCGCCCTTGAGAAGGAAAGAGACCTGCCAGAGCCATTCGCGCTCGGACTCTCCGGGTGCGGCTGGTGTGGTGCGATCGAATCCCGCGGCTCGAACCAGTGTGAACACTTCGTGCTGATACTCGAGGGGGTTGTAGAGCAGACTCGCGCCGATGGCGAGGGTGTCGTCGGCGATGATGGCGACTGGGCTGTAGAGGTCGCTCGGGTAGGGGTGATAGCCGCGGATGATCGGACCATCCTTGTGATCGATTGCGCCGATCTCAGTGCCGCGGCGGAAGTCGTACCACTGGGCTTGGCGATCGATGGTGGGACATGTCAGCGTGAGGACGCCGAGTGATCGCGCAGAGCCGGTGTTGTTTCGGTACTTGGCGACGATGTCAAGCCCGCCCGGGACAGGCTTGGCTTGGATGCTCGGCTGGACCGTGTCACGTCCATACAGCGGTCCGCGGGGGCTGATAATCACTTCACCGGTGCGTGGGTGCGTGACGCGAAGTCGGCCCTCGTTGGTGATTGTGACGCCGGGCCGACCCAAAAACGGGCCTACGCCATTGCGAGAGGCGGCGCCGTGGGCGGCGAACGTGATGATCGTGGTCATGGCAAAGGCCGTGACCGCGGCGAGTCGCGAGATGAAATGCATGGTGTGCCTCCAGGTACCACGTACCTTCGGTTCTTCGTTGGACGTGGCGAGGGAACACGCGTTGAAACGATTGAGTGCGTGGCAACCCGTGTGGGTTCTAACGCCTGGGCGTGCGGTGCGGGGCCGACGGCTCGAGGGGCACGCGTGGCCCGACGCGAGCCGCCGCTCGATGCGGGTCTGGAATCGGTTCGAAGAGCACCGGCACAAAGCCGAGCATCGCGACACGCTCTGCTTCGAGTTGCATCTGTTGAGGACTCAGCGGGCCAAGTGTGTGGCGCAGCGTGTCGAATCGGATTTGTGCCCAGCTCTCATGCCCCGGCAAAAGAAGATCCGCGAGCGCGTGCCGGCGCGTAATCACCTCGGCCCGGGTGTAAGACGGGGCCAGGCGGTGCAGCACATCAGGTGGCGTTGGTTCAAGAACAAAGCGTACCGCGGGGGTGCGGGCTTGCAGAGTGTGGAGCCACTGCTCGGCCCGCCACGCGGGGAGGTATGCGAAGGCGTCGAGCCCGATAGTCGTGCCACCGAGCGCGACGGCCTCATCGAGCTGGCGCAGGGCGTGTGCGACGTGCGTGGGCTTCGTGGGATCGAGAAACTCGATCGTCGTGTCGGAGAATGAGTCGAGCACTTGTTGTGATCGTCCCCACCACAATCCAAGCGTGATGCCATTGCTTGTGATGGTGTTCAGGTGCTGCGTCGTCTGTGCTGCCCGCGGCGACTCTCGAAGGCCGCTTACAAAGATCGGGGGGTAGTTGAAGTTGTTGTTGGCATGGAGGCCCGAGAGTGCCCAGAGCATGACCCGGTCGAAGCCGTTTTTGCGTGCGGCGGTGGAAATCTCACGTGCCCACGCAGCAAATCCGACGCGATCGGGGCGACGCTGCGGATACGTGAAACCGCGGGGATTGGTTCGGGATTGTTCGTGCACGGCGGCGACTGAGTACCCGCGAACCGGCCTCGGATCAGCGACATAGGCCAGCGTGCCGTAGGTGGACTGGAAGTGGTTGCGGTACGGCAGAAGGGTGTTGATCCAAGCGCCCGCATCCGTGACGCGTACGCAGAGGGTGTATGTGCGCGTCTGACCCGGTGGGAGGCTGCCATTGAGTCGAAAGAGGATTTCCCATCTCCAAGCGGCGGGGCGATCAGTCGCCGCGTCGTCGTTGCTGTGCGTGGGGAGGGGCGCGACGCGTTGGCTGCGGACGACGATGTTGATCGAGTGCTGGAGTTCGAGGACGTCGTAGAGCAGGCTCGCGCCGATCGCCAGATGTTCGTCTGCGATGACCGCGACCGGGCTGTACAGGTCGCCGGGGTATGGGTGGTCGGCACGGCGAATCACATGGCCCGTGTGCGCGAGGTCTTGGGGCTCCGAGCCCCGCCGAAAGTCATACCAGGTCACACCCTTGGGCATCGCGATGCTTGGAACACGCAGTGTGCCGAGCGGCGTTGGTCTGTCGGTGTGGTTGGTGTACGTGGCGAGAACGTCGAATCCGTTGGCCGCGGGGCGAAACTCGATCGCGGGCGTTGACCGCACGGCGTCGTTCAGCGTCACGCCGCGCCGCCCGTCGACCAGCTCGCGCCCGGAACCTAAATCAAACAACCGTGGCGTGTCCGGGCTTGCCAGTTCGAGGCGGGTCGTGTCGTCGGGTTGATATGTGGCTGCGGGTGCTGAGACCACGATGACGAACACGCCCACAAGAACGGCGGCCCGCGGGCTTACAGATCGGGCGAAGAGCAGGAAAGCGGTCCACACGAGTCCAAAGGTCCAGCACATGGCGGTCCGATGATACTTTCTGGCGGGCTCGTGCCCGAGGTGTTTGGTCAGATGTGACAGCCGCGTTGGTTGAGGTGCAAGCGTGATGATTCGTGTAACGGTGCTTCAGCCCGCGCTCGCGAAGTACCGGCTGCCGGTGTTTCGAGAACTCGCAGCCCGCGCGGGCATCGATGCCCGCGTGTGGTACTCCTCGGATGGTGCGGTGCCAAATGTCGACGGCGGCGTGGGCTTCGAGACCGAGTATGTCACCTCGCGGCGGATTCCGGGCGGGTTCACGTGGACGGGGGCACAGGTTCGGGCATGCTCGAAGCAGGTCTCGGACGTGGTGGTCCTGCCGTGGAACACGCGGCAGGTCTCGATGTTCGCGGCGCTCGCGCGTGCGCGAATTGGCGGCGTGCCCGTCGTGCTCTGGGGGCACGGATATTCGAAGCGTGAAGCGGGATGGCGCGCGGCGTTGCGACGGTGGTCCGGACGGCGGTGTGCCGCGGTCTTGACGTACAACCACACGGCGGCGAAGAGTCTGGTCGATAGCGGATACGATCGCGCGCGCGTGTTCGTCGCCCTCAACGCGTTGGATCAAAGTCCAATTGAAGCGTCACGCCGAGCGTGGATGGAGCAGCCCGAGCGGCTCGACGCGTTCCAGCGGGAACATCGAATCGGTGCGCATGCCACGGGCGCGACGCCCGGATCGCCAGGCGGTGTGCTGCTGTTCGTCTCGCGATTGACAGATGACAACCGCGTGGACCGACTGATCGACTCGGCAGTCGCGTTGCGAAACAAACATCCGGGGCTCACGGTGGCAATTGTCGGCAAAGGGCCCGCGTTGGAGTGGCTTCGAGCGCACGCCATCGAGCGGGGCGTGGATGACGTGGTCCGTTTTCTCGGCGCGATCTACGACGAAGATGATCTCGCGCCCTGGTTCTGCTCGGCAACCGCGTTTTGCTATCCAGAGAACATCGGCCTGAGCATTTTGCACGCTTTCGGGTACGGCGTGCCGGTGGTCACCAGCGACAAGCGCGAGGCGCAGAACCCAGAGATCGAGGCGCTCGAGCACGATCGCAATGGTCTCACGTACGCCCACGGAGAGCAGGGCGCAATGGATTCGACACTCGATCGTCTGTTGTCAGAACCGGCTGTGCAACGGCGGCTGGGCGAGGAAGCGATGGCCACGGTCGTGGAGCGATTCACGCTCGCCAACATGGTTGACGGCATGGAAGCGGCGGTGCGCTACGCGGAAGAGAGCTCGCGATAGGCCCTATTCGCGTTTGCCGTCGGGACGGCCAACGGGTCTGAGTTGCTATGCCAACGCGCGGTCAGCCCGGGCGTCCTCGCCGTACTCGTCTGGGTGATCCGCCGAGCCGGCATATGCCTCTTCCTCCGCCTCCCATTCTCGCAGCCAAGAGGCGGGATAGATCGGCGCGATCGCGTCGAAGAAGCTCTTCGCGACGATGCCTGTGACAAGCACAATGATGAAGGCTCCCACAGTCTCCGCGGTGACTTGCGCCGCGAAGAGTGCTGTTTCTCCTCGGGCAAGTCCAAAGACATTGCCGAGGGACACCGGTATCACCGCCAAGAAAAACGGCGAGTACACACGACGGCGTATCAGTGCATCAACAGCGCCGATGGCAAGTCCAAAGATCACCGCGTAGTACGCGATGCCTATCCAGGCGGCTTCGTACCAGCCATGGCCGAGGATTCCAGGAGCGAGGTTCGCGGCAGTGCCGCGCTGCTCCATGATGGTGATGCCCAGAGCGATTGGCTTATCTGGGAAAAAGACGCGGGGGATGGGATTGACGAGGTAGTAGATGGGCCCATGCAGCGGGTTGTGGGGGTAGGAAGCTGGGTAGTTGTCGATGATAAACATCGTGTTATCGGGGGTGTCCTGCTGGAACTGTCGGCGAGCGACCTTTCGGTTGATGCCCTCGCCTCGCGCGATGTCTTGGAACTGCTGGGATCGACTCTGGAAGTTAGATCCCGAATCGTCGGCGTGACGGATGCCGGAGTATCCGGTGACGAGCGCGAAGGCCGCAACGCCGGCGAGTCCGAGTTTTCCCATGGCGATCGGCAACGGCTGATATCGGAGTGACACGAAGTACCACATCCATGGCACCACGAGAATAACGTTGAGCATGCCGCGTCGGCCCGAACTGCCGACAGTGGAGATCACAAGCGCAAACACGAACACGGTGACGAAGATCCCCGCGGTGAGCGGGTTGAGCTTGCGCGAGAGAAACAGATAGGCGGCGAGGCCGACTGCAGCGGTCGAAAGACCGGTTTTGACCTCGGCGAGATAGGCGGCACCAAAGCCGCCCCTGGTCAGAAGGGCGGCGAAAAGACCGAGAGACAGAAGCGTCCCGATGAGCGCGATAAGCGCGGGGAAGCAGGGATTCAGGCGGAGCTTCGGGACAACTCTATCGACGCCACCGAACTTGTTTCCGATCGAGAGCATTGCGAGCGCCAGGATTGCGAAGAGCGGCATGCCGATGGCAAGGGTCATGCGCGCGTCGTTGCTGGCGGTGGACGCGCTCATGGTGAGAAGCGTCGGGATCGGATAGAAAAACAGGAAACCACCGAGAAAGAACGTTCGGAAGCTCATCACCTCGTACTTACCCGACAGCACGCCCGTGACCAGTGCGCCGATCACGATGATCGTCGTTGAAACGCAAGAAAATAACAGGAGCGTGTTCATGGGAGTTGTGAGCGTGGCATGAGTCACGGTCCGATGTGACCGGTCGGATGACAGTGGTATGGTAGAGACCGTCGCGGGCCATATCGGCCTAAACGCGGGCGGACTGCGGTGCAATGGCGCGGTAAACGGCGGCGAGCTGGAGTCCGACCGCTGTCAGCGATAACTCACTCTCGACCCAGCGCCGGCCGGCATCGCCGAGCGCGGCCCGAGCGGCGGGATCTGCGGCTGCGAACATCGCGCACCCGAGATCATGGGGGTCGGCCGACGCCACCTTCGCGAAACCATGTTTTCGGGCCTCGTCGGCAAGCGAGAGGTTGTCGGTCATCGCGACGGGGGTCTTGCAGGCAGCTGCTTCGGCAACCACGTACCCAAAGTTCTCGTGCACCGAGTTGATTACAAGGGCGTCTGCCGCGGCGAGCACCTCCCACCGATCGGCAGGGGCCAACCAGCCAGCGAAACTCGCCCGATCTGCCACGTGGGCTCGTGTTGCGTGCTCGCGAAGCGTCGCGACATATTGATCGTCGCCAGGACCAAAGATCGTGAGGTACGTGTTTGGTGCTTGGGCGAGAGCATCGAGTGTGAGTTCGACGCGTTTGACCGGATGTAAACGTCCAACAAAAACAACCTGTCTGGCGTCCGGATGGCTCTGAAAGTATCGCGCTCGGCCGGCGGCTCGGAGGGCGTCGAGCGTGTGCCTTTCGGGACTCCTCACGGGCAGCGGCACCGTGAAGCGTTTCACGTCCGACGAGCCCACGGGCAGTTGGCTCTCCGCGGTTTCGTGCTCGGTCGCGCCGACGATGGCAGCGGCACCTCGGAGTGCCCGGGCGAGCCCGAGTTTCATAAACAGGCTTTTTTTAAGGCTGCTCTTCGAGCGCGCGTCGGGCAGCAACATGCCGTGCGGCTGCCAGACAGTGGGCACCCCGGCTTCGATTGCCGCGAGCGCTCCGTGCACGAGATCCGGGCTCCACACGCCGTGAAGATGGAGGACATCGCAGCTTGTGACAAGCTGAGCCAGACGCCTGCCAAAGACCCCGGGGCGGATTCGCCCGGGCGGGCCCGTGAGTTCAAACCTGCCAGCGGGTGCATCGCGGATCGTTGTGTTTGAAGCGTCGTCACTCGCTGGAGCAGGGCAGCAGCCTCGCACATCGAGATCAGCGTGGGTCGCGACAGCCTCGAGCAGGTTGAAATACGCGGAGGTTGTTCCGCCCGATGCGGCGCGGGCACCCTCTATCGCGTGGAGAATCTTCATGAAGCAGCTTTGTGTTCCCGGTGAACGCCGCCTGTCTGCGGCTGTTCACATTGAATCGGCCAATTCCCACCGCATCTTGCACGCACATGGCTTCTGCTACGAAGGCTTGTCCGCATCGAGCCGATACGATGCGTTGTCGGATGGGAGCCCGGATGGATTCTGTCAGAGCCGCCGAACCACGGGCGGACGATGCAAGCACGGAATTGTATCAACGTCTGGATAAGACGGCGTCGTTTCCGTACCCGCTCAAGTGGTACATCCGTCGGGCCGCCTGGGACATGGTCCAGGCGACGGTGATCCGCTTCAGCCTCCGCCGGGCCCACCGGTGGCGGCGGTTCTGGCTCCGCCGATTCGGCGCGACGATTCCGAGCAACTCGGGCACCAAGGCGTCGACGATTATCAAGCACCCGTGGATCTTCACGATGGGCGAGCACTCGATGCTCTCAGAGCGTGTCGAGATCTACAACCTCGGGCCGGTGAGCATCGGCGACCACACCGTGCTGAGCCAAGACGTTTATATCTGTGCTGGCACCCACGACTACCGCGACGAGACCCTCCCCTTGATCCGCCCGAAGGTCGACATCGGCAAGGGGGTGTGGATCTGCGCCGGCGCGTTCGTCGGGCCCGGCGTGGCGGTGGGGGACAACGCGATCGTCGGCGCGAAAGCGGTCGCGATGCGTGATGTGCCGCCGCGAACGATCGTGTCGGGGAACCCGGCGAAGGTGGTCAAGGACCGTCCTGTGCCCGGAGCCACGAACACACGCAAAACTCACACGACGTCGCCCGGCGAAGGGCCGACCAACGGAGGGGAGAGCGCCGCGTGAGCGACGACCATTTCAAGCAGTTCAACGACAAGCTCGCGGGCAAGGTGGCGCTGGTCACCGGCGGCGCGGGCTTCATCGGCTCGCACATCGCGACCCGCATGCACGGCTGCGGCGCAACCGTCCGCGTGCTCGACGATCTCTCGGGCGGCTACCCACAGAACCTTCCCGAGGGCGTCGACCTCATCCGCGCATCGATCCTCGATCAAGACGCGCTGGCGCGAGCCTGCGAGGGCGTCGACTACGTCTTCCACCATGCCGCGATGGTGAGTGTGCCCGAGAGCGTCGCCAAGCCCGACCAGTGCGTGCGTGTCAACGTCAGCGGCACCGAGCGCGTGCTCGACGCGGCGAAGAGGGGTGGCGCGAGGCGCGTGATGTTCGCCGCCAGCGCTGCCGCCTATGGCGACACGCCAACCCTGCCCAGCAGTGAGTCGCACACGCCCGATTGCTACTCGCCCTACGCGGCGAGCAAGGTCTCGGGCGAGATGCTGCTCTCGGTCTACGCACGCAACTTCGACCTGAGCACGGTCAGCTTGCGGTACTTCAACATCTTCGGCCCGAAGCAAGACCCGACGAGCGCATACGCGGCCGTCATCAGCGCGTTTGCGAACCGCCTGCTCGCGGGCACCCAGCCCTCGGTCTTCGGCGACGGCAAGCAGACGCGCGACTTCACGTACATCGACAACGTCGTGCTCGCGAATTTGCTCGCCGCCACGAGCGACCGCGACCTACGCGGCGAGGTGATCAACATCGGCACCGGCACGCAGTCCTCGCTGCTCGACGTGCTCGAGGCGATGAACCGCGTGACGAACGTGCCGGGCGGGCCCGAGTTCAAGGACCCGCGGGCCGGCGACGTGCGCGACTCGGTCGCGGATATCTCGCGGGCGCGCGAGCTGCTGGGATACGAGCCGATCGTCGATCTGACCGAGGGCCTCGAGCGCACGATGGTCTGGATGCGCGACAACGTCCACCCGCCAACAGTGACAGTGTGACCACCCAGCAACGGCGACGGGCGGCACGACCAGCATCACGAGGGTTTCTATGAGCGGTGAACACACACAAGACGACACCCATACCGGCGAGCCCGGCACCAGTCTGCCGGACCCGATCCTCGAAGGTCAGCCCTGGGCAGTCGATCCCGCGCGCGACGAGGACTACGAGCCCAGCACGCGCCCGCCGAGCGTGCTGATCCTCACGATGAACGAGGAGATCAACATCCGCCAGTGTCTTGAGACGCTGCGCTTCAGCGACGACATCGTCGTGCTAGACTCCGGATCGACCGACGCAACGTCGCGCATCGTGAGAGAGTTTCCAAACGTTCGTCTCATCCGCCGCCCGTTCGACACGGAATGGAAGCAGCGGAACTTCGGCCTGCACAACGTCCAGTTCAAACACCCGTGGGTGTACATCTGCGACGCGGACGAGCGCGTTCCGGAGACGCTGCGCGACGAGCTTGTGCGATCCGTCGCATCAGCGGACGAGAAGCAAGCCGCGTTCCGCATCCGGTACAAAAACATGTTCATGGGCCGATGGGTCCGGCGAGGAGGGTTATACCCGGTCTGGATCATCCGGTTGGTCCGGCCAACCCGCGTGACGTACGAGAAGCGCGAGACCAACGTCCACCCGATCGTCGATGGCGAGGTGCACGCACTCTGCGAGCACTTCGTCCACCACAGCTTCAACGCGGGCCTCTACCGCTGGTTCATGAAGCACAATTTCTATTCCGACCAAGAATCGGTCGAGGCTCTGAAGCTCCGCGAGACCAAGTCGATCCCGGTGGGCGAGCTCTTTTCGAGCGATCCGATGGCGCGGCGGCGTGCCATAAAGAACGCGAGCTTCGCGCTTCCACTGCGTGCTCTCGCGCGATTCATCTACATGTACTTCGTCCGCCTAGGCCTGCTCGATGGGCGGGCGGGCTTCGAGTACGCCTGCATGATTTCGATGTACGAGTACTGGATCGAGCTGAAGATGCGCGAGAGCCGAAACCGCTGGCTCGACCGCACGCTCGAGCGTGCCAACGAGATACTCGAGCGCGAGCAGGTCGCGGGGGGAGGGATCGCCCGTGACGCCTGAAAACTCGAACGCCACCGCGCCCAGGATCGACGTCTTTATCCCAACGCTCAACGAGGCGAAGCACATCCGTGCCGCGGTCGAGAACGCCTCACGCCTCGGCAAGGTGTACGTGCTCGACTCGCTCTCGACCGACGGCACGCAGGAGATCGCGCGCGAGGCCGGCGCCGAGGTCTTCGAGCACGAGTTCGAGAACTACTCGCGCCAGAAGAACTGGGGCCTGGACAACATCCCCTTCGAGGGCGACTGGATCTTCATTCTGGATGCCGACGAACGGGTGACGCCCGCGCTCGAGGATGCGCTGCGCCGCGTCGCGAGCTCGGGCGATGACGAAGTCGGCTACTTCGTCAATCGGATCAACATCATGATGGGCAAGACGGTGCGCTTCGGCGGGCTGTACCCGTCGTGGAATCTGCGGTTCTTCAAGCGTGGCAAGGCGCGGTACGAGGATCGCGCGGTGCACGAGCACATGGTGTGCGACGGGCCGACGGGCTACCTCCCGAGACCGGCGCGGATGCTGCACATCCGCCTGGAAACGATGAGCCAGTACATCGCCAAGCACATCCGGTATGCGGATCTGGAATCGAGCGAGTGGGTTCGGCTGCACACCGAGCCCGAGCGATGGAAGGCCGAGATCGAGAAGTTCCCACCCGGGCAACGGCTGCGTCTTTGGCTGCGCCGCCGCGTGACACCCCGGATGCCCTTCCGGCCCGCGGTGCGGTTCCTCTTCATGTACGTCGCGCAGCTCGGATTTCTGGACGGTCGCGCGGGCTTCCATCTCGCCATGCTCATGGCCGACTACGAGTACATGATCACGCTGCTCTTCAAGGAAAAGCTCGACCGCGTGCGCCGCGAGCAACGGGGCGAGCAGATCGTCGACTAATCGAGATCAGAAACCGTCCACTCGCTTCCCCGCAGTCTGTCTCGCTTCGCGTCCGCTCGCCGCTCAAGCACTCCATAGGCCGGTGCGAGCACGCGACTCGCGCGGCGATTGAAACGCTTGAAGCGTTGCACCCGCTGCGTGAAAGCGATGCCGCCATCGACGACGCGCCGCTCAAAGTCCTCCTGCGCCCGCGCGTAGAGCTGCGCGTCGAGGTTTGTGCGTGACTGGAGCAGATCGCGCGTGTCGGCAGAGAGCGTGTCGATGCCGCGTGAAGCGCTCATCGTGTTGCTCCGACGGTGGATTGCCCGGGACCACCCAAGCTTCTCGAGCAGCATCGAGGCCGAGTCATCGAAGCGCTCGAGCAACCCGAACATCGGCAGCGAGCGCAGGCGTTCCCACGCGAGTTCGAGATGGTCGTTCGTCACGTCGCCGGTCGGCACATCGAGGATGTCCGTGTCAGCACCCGCGAGATATCTGACCATGCCGTTGTCGAAATGCCACGCGGGACGCGGCGGCGCCGACCGCATCAGGAAATCATCGAGCGACTCGCTTGCATCAACGAGGCCGTCGCGCTTGACCGCATGATGCACGCTGAGCACGCGGCGAACGGGGTCTCGCAGATACGTGAACGTGAGCGTCGGGCTCGGCACTCGGTCCTGCAAGCCCCATCCGCAGTGTGCCTCAAGCGAACGCACATACTGCTTTTTGGCCTCAGGCAGCGCTGCCAACTTCGCGAGACGGTCTTCGAGCGCTCCCGCACTCGGGAGCCCGAGTGCGAGATCGAGATCGCGCGCGAGCCAAGGCGCTCCGGCGAGCATGCGGCTCTTGAGCATTCTGCTAACGGTCGTGCCACCGCACTTCGGTATGTGCAGATGCACGAGCGTGGGTCGAGCGCTCACGCCGAGAGCTCCGAGTTATCGTGCGTGCCCGCGAGTGCTCTCGGCTTGATCGGCTTGGCGGGGTTGCCCGCCATCACAGTCCACGCGGGCGGGCTGGATGTCAGCACCGCGTGTGCGCCGAGCACGACACCGTCGGGGATCGTCAGGCCCGGCGCGACGAACGCGCCCGCGGCGATCCACACGCGCTCGCCGATCGTGATCGGCATCGGCACCAGTAGGTGCGCCTCGACGGTGTAGTCGTGCGTTGCGCCACAAAGGTGCGCGTACTGGCTGATCGTCGAGTGCGCACCGATGCGGATGGGCCGAACGCAATAACAGTCGACGTCGTCGGCGATGCACGCGAAGGGGCCCATCTCGAGATTCCAGGGCGCCCATATCTTCGCGCGGGGGTACACCCGCGCGGTCGGATCGAGCTTGGCTCCGAACGATCGCAGCATGCGATTGCGGACCCGGTGCAGCTGCCGAGGTGTGTTCCGGAAGATGACCGCCTGCACGATGCCCCACGCGAGCCGCGCGATGCGGTTGCCCAGCGAATGCGGGCTCGCTTGCTCGGGCGGTCGGGGATCGGCTTGGCTCGAACCGCCGCTCATGCCGCGGGCTCGGCGGCCGGCTCGGCCTGGCGTGCCGACGACGATGATGTCGCGAAGCCCGTGCCCGCGTGCAGCGCGTCTTGCGTGGACAGCGTGCCGTCGCGCGTGAGCGACTCGAGCAGCTCGGCCCACATGCCCGTCGCGGTTGCCGCGTCGTAGCGCGACTCGAGCCACGCCCGGCCCTTTCGGCCCATCTCGGCCGCACGCTCCGGATCGCTCGCGAGCGTGCGGATCGCCTCGGCAAGCGCCGCATCGTCGCCCTCGGGCACGCAGATGCCACAGCAAGATTCTGTGATGATCCGCGCGACCTCGCTCTCAGGCGAGCCGATGTAGAGCGCGGGGCGGGCGACCGCCATGATGCCGAAGAGCTTGCTCGGCACGATGAGCCCTTCGAGCCCCGTCTTCACGGTGATCAGGTGCGCATCGCCCGCGGAGAGTGACTGCGCGAGATCTTCACGCGGCACGTACGGGTGGAAGTCGGCACGCTCGCACGCTGCGGCCTCGAGCGCTTCCTGCACGCCCGCGCGGCGCTTGCCGCCGCCGACGAACAGAAACTGCAAGCGCTCGTCGTCCTTCAGCGCGACGCACGCATCGGTGATCGTCTCCGCGTCGTGCCCGAGGCCGAAGTTGCCCGAGTACATCACGCAGAACGCATCGCCCACATTCCACTGCTCGCGGTACGGATTCGTCGCGCGATCGACGGGGTTGAGCCCGCCGGTCTCGGCCCAGACCGGAATCAATCGGATGCGATCCTCGGCGACGCCCTTCTCGAGCAATCGATCGCGCATGCATCGGCCGAGCACGACGTTGACGTGGACGCGCTTCATGATCGCCCGGTGGAATCGCTCGAGCACGCGGGTGAGCAGGCCCTTGGGCTTCATCACGCCGCAGGCGACGGGCACATCGGGGTAGAGGTCCATGACCCAATACACGGCCTTCGCACCACGGATGTATCGGGCCGCCAGTGCGACACCAACGATAAAGGGCGGCGTGGTGAACCCCACGATCACGTCGGGCTTCTTGAGCGTGAGAACGCGCCACGACGCGAGCACGTAGAAGAGTGCGAAGTCGGCGAGGCGTGCGGCGATGCCCGCCTTGCCGAAGATGCTGGTGCCGACGCGGTGGATCTCGATGCCGTCGATTGTCTCGCGCTTGGGTAGGCTTCCGCCCTTCTGCCCGTAGATAGATCGGCTCGCGACTGCCGAGACGGTGTGCCCGCGGCGGACGAGCTCGTCGGCCAGGTCCTTGCCCATCTGGGCGGTCGCGACCACGTCGGGGTGGAAGGGCTGGTTGAGCAGAACAACGTGCATGGGGTGTGTTTCGGCTTTCGGGCGGGTGGGCGTGAGCGCTTGGTCGCGGGACGCGCAGATGCAAGCCTAGACGCCGGGGGCCCGATCCGGGCCGCCTCGCGACGCGTGCTTCCCGGTCGGAAGCCACACCGCTCAGCGTCAGCGTCGACGGCCCGCCCGCCGACCACCGCGCCGCTCGCCCTTGCCCTCGCTCCGCGCCTTGGACATCAGCAAGAGCTGCCCAAGGAAGGGGTCCTTGGAGTGCAGGTGTGGCACCACGTCGCGGTGCTGACGCATCATGTCGGAGAAGAACGCCAGGATCCGGCGGTGCAGCAGGATCGAGTACCGCCGGCCCGGCGGGCGGTCGGGATACGTCGACCCGAACGCGAACAGACGAACACGCATCTTGCCCTGGCACGCGGTCTGCCGCGTCGCGGAGCCCTCGTGCTGCAGGTCGTCGATAATGCTGGGGATCTCGTCGTCGTCGAACGCGCCGAAGCGCGAGAGCGCGACGCGGAGCACATCGGGGTCGGTCGCGGCCGAGTTGAGCTCGGCCCGGCCCTGCTTGATCTCGCCGATGATCAGCTCGGTCTGGTCGGGCTGGTGGTCGAGGTCGGCGCTCGCCGATCGCATGGCGCGATCGCCGTGCCCGTTGTTTGAGCCTGCGACGAACCGCCGCTCGCCCGGGAAACGCACCGCGAGTATGTCCAGATCGGTGGCGGTGCGCAGCGTGCCGTCGTCGTTGATCGCGAGCACGGGCACCTCGACCATCGTGAAGTAGCCGTTGGCCTTGAGAAAGGCCCGAACCATCGCAACGGCGGGGTCCATCGTCAGAGCCCCATGCTCGAGAGACCCAGCTCGTCGAGCGCGCCGATGATCGCGCCGTGCACGCGGGGCGGGGCGCAGATCACACCGCGGTTGTTCTGGAGCCCCCGGCCCTGCCCGAAGTCGAGCTGGTTGCCCGCGATGTCCGTGACGGCCGCACCCGCCTCGGTCGCGACGAGCGCGCCCGCAGCATGATCCCAGATGCGCTCGACATACCCCTTGCGTGTCGGCAAGCGCAAATAGGCGTCGGCCTGCCCACGTGCGACGACCGCGTACTTGGCTTGGCTGTCGAGCCGAGCGGGCTCGCCGGGCGGGCCGACCTTCGCCATGACATCGTCCACGTCGCTCGACTTGGTGTGTGCCTGCTCGACCGATGCGCACACGCTCAGCGGCGCGCCCGCCTCGGGCTCAACCCGGCGGACCATGGTCGTGTCGCCGGTCGCGCTGTCGGCACGCGACTCGGCGCAGCCGTCGCCCTTGATCGCGAGGTAGCAGGAACCCACACCGTCTGGATCATCAAAGCCGCGTGCGAAGTCCAACGGCAGGTTGGGGCACGCGAGCGCGCCGACGACGGGCACCCCGCCCTCGATATAGCCGAGGCTGATCGCGTATTGCTGCCCGCGGAGGAAGCCCTTGGTGCCATCGACGGGGTCAAGGGTCCAGAAGCCGTGGTGCGAGGTGTCGGCCGCGCCAAGGTCGATCGCGTCGAGCATGCCATCGGCGGTGATATCGGGGAAGACCTCGCGCACAGCCGCGAGCGCCGCCTCGCGATGGGCCGCGTGGTCGTCGTCGCGCAAGAACTCCGAGTGCTCCTCGCCGACGAGCACGAACTCCCCCAGCTTCTCACGCAGCACGAGCGCCACGATCGCCTGGGCCGCGTAGGCGGCAACGGGCACGGGCGAGCGGTCGTCCTTGGTGATCGCTCGGACGTCATCCAGGGCCGCCTGGACCTGCCGGGTCACGCCCGAGGCGGCAACGACTGCCTCGCGGGCGGCGCTAAGAAAATTGGCGTAGTCGGGCATGGGGGCTCCCAGGCGTGTTGAAGAGAGGGTAAACGGGCACGCAGTCTAGGGGCGGGCCCACACCCCCACGCTTGATCCAGACCGCCCGATCGGGTGTCATGTGCGAGCAAACTCTGCCAATCACACCACGAGAGGGATTCACATGCTCGCTGTTCGCGTCCTCGCGGCTGTTGCCGCCTCCGCCGCCATCTCGACCACCGTCGCCGGCCCGCTCATCCCGCCCGCGGGCTCACCGAGCCCGACCTACAAGACGCTTCAGCAGGTCGAGCCGCGCGGCGACATCAACGCGATCAATCCGTTGGGCGCGTTCGACCACCCGATCTTCGTCGCCGGGTCGTACTACCTCACCGACAACATCAACTCCAGCAGCACCTACCAGATCGGTGTACTCACCGACAACATCGTGATCGATCTCAACGGCTTCACGATCGACGGGCAGGACGCGGCCGCGGCGTGCATCCTCGTCAACTTCCCTGGCGGTTCGGTGACGATCCGCAACGGCACCCTCGTCGGCTCCAAGGCGCTCGCGATCGAGGTTTCCAACCCGAACACGACGCGTGTCGTCCTCGAAGACGTCACCGTAAAGGAGTGCGTCGGCGGCGTGCAACTCGGCTTCGGTGGCTCGATGCTGCGATGCCTGGTCTCGGGCATCACCGGTAACACGCCCGCGATCGTCGGCGCAAGCGACGTGACCGTCCGCGAGACCAGCGTCGCGGGCATCAACGCTGTCGGCATGAATCTGGGTGATCGGGCCACGGTCCAGCATGTCCGCGTGCGCTCAACCGGCGGCGTTGGCATCCTCGCCGGAACTGAAGCTCGCATCGAAGGCGCGACCGTCACAGACGCAGGCGACAGCGCCATCTTCACCGGTGACCGCGCGAACGTGCGCGACGTGGTCGTGCTCAACCCCGGCGATCGCGGGGTCTCCGTCGGCGCACGCAGCACCGTCACGAACGCCGTCGTCGATGGCGCGAACGCCACAGGTATCCTCACCGGAGCGGGCTCACGCATCGAGGGCAGCGTCGCCGAGAACTGCTCGGCCGACGGCATCACCGCAGGCAGCGACAACGTCATCGTGAACTGCATCGCCCGCGGCAACGGGGATGATGGCATCGAGTCGTCGGGCTCGAGCGTCATCGAGAACTGCGTTGCGAACTTCAACGTCGACGAGGGCATCTTCGTCGGCACCGGCTCGATCGTCCGAGGGTGCACCGCCGCACAGAACGACAGCATCGGCATCCTCGCCGGCTTCAGCAGCAACATCCAATCCTGCACCGTGTACAACAACGGCTCGCACGGCATCCAGATCAACGGCGACAGCACCGTCCGCTTCTGCCAGGCCGACAACAACGGCCGCCTGACCAGCAGCGGCGCGGGCATCCGCAACATCGGCTCCGGCACCGTTATCGACTCGTGCGGCGCCACCGACAACGACGAGGGCATCTTCGCCGTCAACGACACCCTCGTGATGCGCTGCTTCGCCGACGGCAACGGCACCGACTACCTCATCGCGCCGGGGATGCCCGTCACACCGATCGCCAATCTCTCCACCGCGGGCCCCTTCGACAACATCGAGGGCTTCTGATCACCGTGGCGGCTCATGCCGCGGGGCGAAGCGTCCGATATCCCGTGCGTGCTTGATTCGCGCACCGCGGTCGGGTGTCATGTGCGCACCGCGGCGCGCTCGATCCGAGCAGCGCTAAAGAGAGGAACCCATCCATGCACGACGCCCCGCTCGGCGCCCCACTCGGCGCAGCACTCGCCGCCGCCATCGCTCTCTTTGCCCCAAGCACGCACGCCGGCCCGCTCACGCCCCCGCCGGGGCCCCCGACCTCAACCCTCCGCACGCTCGATCAGGTCGAGCCGAGGACCGAGATCAACAGCCTGCCCGGCGCGCTCTTCGACCAGCACGTGATCAACGCGCCCGGCTCCTACTACCTCACCGGCAACCTCACGCCGAACGCATCAGTCGCGATCAACGTCACCGTGCCCGGCGTTGTCATCGATCTCAACGGCTTCGAGATCGACGGCGGGCTGGTCGGCATCCGCATGACCGCATCAAGCGGCACGCTCACAATCCGAAACGGGACGATCCGGAACGCAACCGGCATCGCCATCGATATCAACGACACGCTCGCCGCCCGCGTGATCGCCGAGGATCTCGTCATCGAGAATTGCGACGTCGGCATCGAGATCGGGACTGGTGGGTCGGTCGCGCGCTGCGTGATCGTCGGCACGCCGACCTCGGGCCTCGCGATCGAGGGCGCGGGCAGCTGCGTTGTGCGCGACACGTACGTCAATTCCGGCGGCGGCATCTTCCTCGGCAGCTTCGCCCACATCGAGCGCGTGCGGCTGACGAACATCAACGCCGACGGCATCCGGGTCGGCAACGAGTCCACCATCGCGGACGCTGTCGTCTTCGAGGCGCTGGGCGACGGCATCGAGGCCGGCGAACGCGTCACGATCCGGTCGAGCCGAGTGCGGAACGTCGGTCGCGTCGGAATCCTGACCGCCGCCGTCGGTCACGTCATCGACAGCACGGTTGTTCAAGCGTCGTTTGAGGGCATCCGCGTCGGGCTGAACTCGCGGGTCGAGCGCAGCGCGGTCGAGGGCAGCGGCTTCGACGGCATCGAGGCCGACAACAACAGCATCATCATCGCCTGCTTCGCGCGGACAAGCGCAAGCGCGGGCTACAACATCGACTCTGGGTCAATCATCCACGCATGTATCGCAACGTCAAACGGATCGGAAGGATTCCGCGTCGATCCGAGCTGCGTCATCACCGACAGCATCGCATCGAGCAACGGGAGCGATGGCTTCGATCTCGAAAGCGGCTCCATCATCCGCAACAGCATCGCGTCCTCCAACGGCACGAGTGGCGTCGGCGCCGGAATACGCATGCTCGGAAGAGGCACACGCATCGACGGCAATACCGTGCGATCCAATCCGATCGGCATCGAACTCCCTTCGTCATCAGACTCTCTCGTCGTCCGCAACTATGCCGTGGACAACACGACGAACTACTTCAACATCGATCAGCCCATCGTGACGCCGCTCACGCTCGATACCGCATCCCCCTGGGCGAACATCTCGGAATAGGTCCCCACCGGCGGCGCGCCGCCCTGAGCACACCCATGCGCAACCTCTTCGCGCTCGCCGCACTCACGCTCGCGCACGCCGCGGTCGCCGGCCCGCTCACGCCCCCGCCCGGGCCGCCGACATCGACACTCCGCACGCTCGACCAGGTCGAGCCGAGGACCGAGATTAACACGCTGCCAGGCATCCTCGGCACCCTGCACGCCATCGACCAGCCGGGTTCGTACTACCTCACGGGCGACATCGTCACCATCCCGCCGATCATCATCCGGATCACCGCCTCCAACGCGGTGATTGACCTCAACGGCTTCGCGCTCGACGGCAACGGCACCGCGCCCACCGCCATCCGCGTGGCGATCCCCGCCGGCGTCGTCACCGTGCGCAACGGCACGATTCGCAATACGACCGGCCTCGCGATCCAACTCGACAACCCGTTCTCCACACGCGTGATCCTCGACAACGTCGTCGTCACCGACTGCGGCAGCGGTGGCTCCGCCACACGCTGCACGATCATCAACTCGGGCGGCGGCCTCGGCCCCGCAATCAAGGGCGAGAGCGACACCGTCGTCCGCGACACCACCATCGACGGCGTCGAGGGCATCGCGCTGGGCAACCGCGCACTCGTCGAGCGCGTCCGCGTGTTTGGCGTCACCACCGCCGGCATCACCGTTGGGGATGACGCGCTCGTCGCCGACGCCGTGGTGGTCGGCGCCGACCTGGTTGGCATCGAGGCCGGCGATCGCTCGATCGTCCGCGGCAGCCGAGTCCGCAGCATCACCGGCGACGGCATCCGCATGGGCGATGGCGCACGCGTGCTCAACTCCATCGTCGCCCAAGTCACGGCCGAGGGCTTCGAGCTCGGAGACGCCGCACGCGTGGAAGGATGCCGTGCCGATGACTGCGCGGTGAGGGGATTCCAAATCGGCAACCAGTCAATCATGTCGACCAGCACGGCGACGAACAACGATTTCGACGGCATCCTCACGGGGAGCGCGTCGGTCGTCGATCAATGCATCGCCCAGTTCAACGGTACGAACGGGATCCGCGTGGGCTCCAACACGATCGTGATCAAGAGTATCGCGACCCAAAACGACAGAGATGGCATCGAAGGATCCACGAATGTGCTCGTTGCGCTCAGCTCCGCATCCGCCAACGGGCTCAACGGGATCACGCTTTAGCGCGACGCGTTCGTTGAAGCGTGCAACGCACACGACAACTTCTCCCGCGGCATCTTCGCCGCCTCTGATTCGGTCATTCGAAATTGCCGGGCCACGTCCAATAGTGTCACTGGCATCGCGATCAATGGGTCCGACGCGTATGTCGAAGGCAAGTTCGTGAGCGACAACGGCGTTGGCATCAGTCTGATCACCAGCAGCGCGAGCACGGTCGTCCGCAACGTCGCCCGGGGCAACGGCAGCAACTACAGCAATGTTGCGCAACCGACCACAAGCTCACTCACGTTGGGCACTGTTTCGCCCTGGGCGAACGTCTCGGACTGACCAGGGCGCGGCCGATGCCTACTCGTCGATGCCAAGATCCGCCTTGGTAAACAGCGCCCGGAACGGCACGCCCGCCTTCGCCATCGTCTCGGCCGCGCCTTCCTGCCGATCGACCACCGCGATCGCGCCGAGCACCTCCGCGCCCGCGTCGCGCAGCGTCTGGCACGCCTCGGCCGCTTGGCCCGCTGTCGTCGCGACATCTTCAAGGAACACGACAGCGTCGCCCTTTTCCAACGGCCCCTCGAGCTGCTGGGCGGTGCCGTAGTCCTTCTTCTGGTTGCGGATGAAGACGATCGGCAGCCCGGTCCGCATGCCCGCGGCCGTCACCAGCGGGATGCCGCCCAGCTCCGCACCGGCGAGGCGATCGACCGTTCGCTCCGCGGCGAGTGAGTGAATCTCGGCCTCGAAGAGCACGGCAAGGTCCGCCAGCACCGCCGGCTGGGTCGTGAAGCGGTACTTGTCGAGGTAGTAGCTGCTCCTCCGGCCGCTGCGGAGGGTGAACGTGCCGCGGAGCAGCGCGACGTCGGCAAGCCGTGTAGCCATGGCTTGCCGATCGATGGAGTGGTTTGTGGAGCGATCGAGTGGCACGCCTGATGATCTGGTGGTCATGCGGAGAGTTTATGGCGCGGCCGGCTGACAGCCCCCGATGTCACCGAGCCGCAACGCGCCGGATCGTGCCGATTCCACCCGGTCGGCCCGGCCGAGATAGTCTCCTCGCCCAGCCGAGTATGCATCCGGCATCCAGCCGGCCCGCGCCTTCCACGGAGATCAGCCAATGCGTTCGCTTCCGACTGCCCCTCTCGCCCTCTCGCTCGCCGCTACCGCTCTTGTGCTGGCTCCGACCGCTGGCGCGCAGGTCGCCCCGCCACCCGCAGAGAAGACCATCACCGAGCCCTTCACGCCCCCGCCACGCCCCCGTCCGACTGCGACAGCACCGAGCGCCGAACAGCGCGCTCAACAAGAAGCAGAGCGCGCCGCGCAAACCGCCCGCCCCGCCCGGCCCGAGCTGCCCGACATCGAGCACGGCTCACTCGTCCAGCTCGACCCGAGCGGCAAGGTCCGCCGGCTCGAGACCTCCGCCTCCGTCGCAGCCCTCGAGATCAACCCGATGATCGACGCCGAGACCCGCCCGCTGGTCGACGAATACATCGTCGAGCGCCGCAAGGACGCGATGGAACGGGCCGTGCAATACAACGACATCGCCCGCCGCGTCTACAACGAGGGGCTGATCGACACGATGGTCGTCAGCGACCGCGAATCGCTCGAAGAAACGCTCGGATTGCTCCAGCCCCTCAGCCTCCCGCCGGCAGAGTTTGTCCTCGAGAACGAGCTGAGCGTCTTCGACCCGGTCGCATCCGAGTTCAATCGCAAGATCGCCAACGAGTACCTCGCAGCCCTGCAAAACGAGGCGATCATCGCCGGCGCCGAGGGCGACACCGCGATGCCCGACCTGGTCGCCCGCGAGATGTTCCGCGACGCGACGCGGGACGTGATGGCCGCGTACCACCGCCTCATGTGGACCACCGCCCACCTCATGGCAGGGCAGACCGATGCGCTGAGCAAGATCACGATGACCTCGGAGCAGCGCGACCAGGTGAAGCAACGCATGACGCGCGTCTTCATGGCCGCCACCGAGACCCAGCTCGCCCGCGCTGCCGGCAACGTCTTCGACGTGCTCACCGAGGAGCAGCAGCAAGAACTGCTCGCATTCACCCGTGAGAACTGGCGCACCCGCGGCGAGGATCTCTAAGAACGAGCACTAGACCGGCCGCATGAACGGGAACAGAAGCACGTCGCGGATCGACTCCTGCCCCGCCATCAGCATCACAAGCCGATCGATCCCGAGCCCAAGCCCGCCCGCGGGCGGCATGCCGACACGCAGCGCGTTGACGAAGTCGTCGTCGAACGTGCGGAACGTGGATTCCTCATCGTCGATGCCCGCGAGCTGCTCGCGGAACTTCGCCTCTTGGATATCAGGGTCGTTCAGCTCGGTGTAGGCCGGCCCGATCTCCATGCCGCCGATGAAGATGTCCCAGCGATCGGCGACATCCGGCCGATCCGCGTAGGGCCGCGTGAGCGGGCTGATCGCCGCGGGATAGTCCGTCACAAACGTCGGCCGCTGCGGATCGATCGTCGGCTCGGCGACCTCCTCAAAGAGCTCGTTGATGACAAGCGCATCATCGAGCCCCTCGTGCTTGAGTCCCCGAGCCTTTGCCTCGTCGCGCGCCCGGGCCGTGTCGGACATCGGAAAGCCGAGGGCCTTCTCGAAGAGTTCGCCGTAGGTCACGACGACAAACGGCGAGCCGTAGTCGATGACCATGTCGCCAAAAGGCAGCTTGAGGTCGTCCGCGTCATGCGGCTGATCCTCGGTGCTGTGCTTCGCCCGATCGGCCGCGGCAACGACCGCAAAGTCGCGGATGAGTCCCTCGGTCAGCTCCATCATCGTGCGCGAGTCGCCGAACGCCTCGTAAACCTCGACGCTCGTGAACTCGGGGTTGTGGCTGCGATCGACGCCCTCGTTCCGAAAGTTTCGGCTGACCTCGTAGACCTTCGGCATGCCGCCGACCAAGAGCCGCTTCAGATACAGCTCGGGCGCAATGCGCAGGAACAGATCGATATCGAGCGCGTTGAGGTGCGTCGAGAACGGCTGCGCCGCCGCGCCGCCCGCGAGCGCCTGGAGCACGGGCGTGTCGACCTCGACGAACCCGCGCTCGTCCAGATACCGCCGCATCCGCGCGATCAGCTTCGATCGCAGCGTGAACACGCGCATCGTGTCCGGGTTCGCCCAGAGATCGATATACCGTTGGCGATAGCGCAGCTCCGTGTCCTGCAAGCCCGCCCACTTCTCGGGCGGCGGCACGAGGCACTTGCTCGCCGGCCGCACGGCACTCGCCCAGATCGTCACCTCACCCGCACGTGTCTTCATGATCGGGCCCTCAGCCACGACCACGTCGCCCAGATCAATCAGCTTCGCCGCGGTGAACCCCGCCTCGTCGCAATCGCGCTTGCTCACCGCGACCTGCACGTCGCCCGAGGCGTCGCGCAGGTTCAGCCACACGAGCTTGCCGTTGTCGCGGTGCAGCATCACGCGCCCCGCGACGCGGGCACGCGGGCGCTTGTCGACGTGGCCCTCTTCCTTGCCGTGCGCCTGGTGGTCGGCGTCGGCCTCCGCGTCGTACCCCGCGTGCACCGCTTCGAGCGACATGAGATCGCGCTCGGCCTTGCCGTAGGGATCGAGCCCCGCCTCACGCAGCGCGTCGCGATTGGCCCGTCGCTGGGCGACGAGGTGGTGCAGGTCGGTCGATGTCTCTGACGTCTCGGTGTGGTCGCTCACGCGGCGATGATAGATCGGCGGATCGTCGCGAATAGATCGCTCTCGATCACTCGCGCCGTCTGTCACGTCGACGCGTGCACCTTTAGCCGTGGCCGTTGGTCCCGATCTTCTCGGGACGGGCGCTCACGGTCAGGCGAGCGATCATGTCGGGGTCGCAGAGCGGTCGGCTGTCGGCCTTCTCAGTCACCAGTGCCTGGAGCGACGTGGCACCAAAGGTATCGATGATCGCCTTGCAGGCCTCGTCGACCTTCTTGTGCATCGGACAAAGCGAGCCGCCGTGGTTGGGCAGCCCGAGCGGGCAGGATGTGATCCGCTGGATCGGGTCCACCGCGTTGACGACGTTGAGCATCGTGATCTCGTCGGCGGGCTTGGCGAGGCGGTAGCCGCCGCCCACGCCGCGTCGGCCCACGATCAGCCCCGAGCCCGAGAGCAGCTGGAGCACCTTCGCGAGGTAGTTCGCGGGCACCCGGGTCTGCTCGGCGAGCACGGGTGTCGGCACGAGCCCGTCGGGCTGGTAGGCAAGGCTTGCCATGGCGCGGAGCGCGTATTCGGCGGTCTGGGAGAGCATATTTCCAACCCTTTCGGCCCCGGAAAGGACCATTCGCAACACTCCACGGCACGCCGACATCGCCCCATCGACCGGCCCCCAGTGCCGGCCGCCCCTCACGCGGGGCGGGCGTTGACGGTCTCCAACCCCATGCCACGCAAGGTGTTGGAAGCCGAGCCGCGAGCGTTCTCGCTATCGACGTTTCTACGGATATCTGTATCCAAAATCAACGGGTGGGCAGAAAATTATCCACCGACAGGTCGGGAATGCCCCTTCAGGCTGGGTTTGCGAATAAATCGCGTGAGATCACTATGCCCCGCGCCGTCGCTCGGCATTGGCGAGCGCTCGACGCCAGACTCAATGCATCACCGCGTCGGCAGCCTTCCGGTCTTGGGCACCCGATGCGTCCACCGGCACCGCCGCGAGCAATCCGTCGACGATCGCATCCGGCGTGACCTGGTCGGCCTCGGCATTGAAATTCGTCAGGATCCGATGCCGAAGCACCGGGTGGGCCACCGCCTTCACGTGCTCGGGCGTCGCGTGCCCCGAGCCGGTCAGCACCGCCCGCGCCTTGGCAGCCAGAATCAGGTACTCACTCGCCCGCGGCCCGGCGCCCCAACCGAGATAGTCCTTGATGACCTGCGGCTGATCCGCATCGGCATCCGGCCCGACACGCGTCGCCCGCACCAATCGCAGCGCGTACCGAATCACATGGTCCGCCACGGGAATCGCTCGCACGAGCGACTGCACCCGCTCGATGCCCGCCTGGTCGAGCACGGGCGAGATGTCGGCCTTCGCGCCCGCGGTCGAACGCCGAACGATCTCGAGCTCCTCGGTCTCGGTCGGGTACCGAATCAGGATCTGGTACATGAAGCGGTCGAGCTGGGCCTCGGGCAGCGGATACGTGCCCTCCTGCTCGATGGGGTTCTGCGTCGCGAGGACGAAGAACGGGCTGGGCAGCGTGTGCTTCACGCCACCCACCGTCACCTGCCGCTCCTGCATCGCCTCGAGCAGCGCCGCCTGCGTCTTGGGCGGCGTGCGGTTGATCTCGTCGGCCAGAATCACATTCGAAAACACCGGCCCGCGCACAAACCGCAGCTCGCGATGCCCCGTGGTCTTGTCCTCCTCGATCACCTCCGTGCCCGTGATATCGCTCGGCATCAGGTCGGGGGTGAACTGGATCCGGCTGAAATCAAGGCTGAGCGTGCGCGCGATCGTCGAGATCAACAGCGTCTTGGCAAGCCCCGGCACGCCGACCACCACCGCGTGCCCCCGGCAGAAGACGGCTGTGAGCAGCTGCTCGACCACGTCGTCCTGCCCGACGATCACCTTGCCGATCTGCTCCCGGAGATCGTCGTGCGCCTTGCGCACCTCGGCCAGCGCCGCCTCGGCATCGGGAAACTGCTCGGAACCGCCAGCAACAGAAGATGCATCGCTCATAGGCCGATCCTACCGAGCCGCAGCCCCGCGGTTGTGTATGCCGCGCGAAACAGGCGACCGCAACGGTCCGCGTGAAACATGTGAGTACAAAAACAGACCGGACGCTCGTGGGGGGGGGGAAATCGAGCGCCCGGCCCTGGTTGTGTCGTGTCTTCAGTCAGGTCGTAGTGAGCAGGCCCTAGCGCTCCATCGCTTCGATCAGCCGCTGGATAGACCGGTCGAGCCGATCCATCTGGGTTTCGAGCGATGCCATGCGGTCCTCGAGTCGCTCGGCGGTGTCGCTGTCGAGCGCGGGAGGCGTCGCTGGTGCCGACGGCGCTGTCGGAAACGACCGAAGGATGAACCGGTTGTCCTCGTCGGTGAAGGCCGGACCACGCTGGCCGGGCTGAATCCACCGGCTGACGTTGTTCTCGCGAACGATCGCCTCGGCCTGCTGCATGGCTTCTTCCCAGCCCCGCATCGACTCCTGGATCTGTGCCTCGTCGATCTCGAGTTTCCGCAGCGTCTCGGTGAGCTCTTGGCGAACGCGCGAATTCTTCTCCGCGAGTTCCTGGCGAACGCGAGCGTTCTGCTCCTCATCCTCTTCAACGAACGTGCTTCGACCGAAAAAGACCCGAGCACGCTCATCGCTCGATGAGCCGAGCTCCAGGTCGATTGTCTTCCTCTCGCCCCGGCTAATCAGCTCGACCATCACGCGGTCGCCCGGCTTCTTCGACGAGAGCATCTCGACCAGCGACTCCTCGTTGATCGGCTTGGACTGATCGAGCCCAACGATCACGTCGCCGGCGCTGATGCCCGCGATCTTCGCGGGAAGCCCATCGAGCGTCGAGAGCACAACAACGCCCTCACCCTCGCCCAAGCCAAGCTGCTGCGCGAGCACCGTGTCGGGCGAGTCGTAGGTGATGCCGAGCATCGGGCGGTTCGAGCGAGTCTGTGGCAGCGCATACCGCACATCTCCACGCGGCATCTCCACGATTGTGCCCGGCGTGTTGATGCCGTCGACCGAGAAGACCGCGATGACATCGCCGTCGTCGTTCATGACCTCGAGCAAGCCGTCGTCGAGCGTCCACTCCGTTGGCGAGATCGCCTGGCCGTTGCGCTGCACGTTCGCGATGTCGCCGTTGATGATCTCGACTCGCACCTTCTGGCCGTCGACCTCGGTCGTGAAGATGGAGGTCTGTGTGGTGTTCGTATCGCCGCCCGAGCCGCCCGAGCGCCTCGGCACACGCAATCGACCAACCGCGTCCTGTCTCGCGTCGGCATCCGATGCGAGCACCGAGAAGTATCGGCCCTTCGCCGCGTCGTAGAACGCGCCGCCGTCCTCATCCGCGACGCTCACCCACGCGGGCGTCGTCGCGACGTACGGGAACGCGATGTCGGGCGATGACTGCCCGGCGTGTCCGGCGAGTGCTGTGCCCGCGAGCGCGAGCGCCCCGGCGATCGTCATGCCGGCACCCATGTTCGTCTGCGTGTTCATTTGATCTGCTCCTACAACCAGCTGCGTACAATTCGATCCGCTTGAACTCGGTGTGTTTCCCCGCCTCACCAGATGCGTGTCGGCATGCGATCCGTCGGCTTCATCGGAAAAAAACTGGCCTCAGAAAACCGGTCTCAGAACGCCTTCGCGCCCACACCCAGCGCCTTGCCCGCCTCGACGGGCACACGCACCGTGTTGCCAAGCTCATCCGTGCCGAGCCGATAGAGATCGCGCACCTCGCGACGCTCGATCAGCTGACGCAGGTACACGACCTCGTACCCGCCGCCATCGGCCAACGGCGTCGACTCAAGCACGATGAAGTCGGGCGACTGCCCGACCACCGCGCCGCTCTGCTTGCCCAGATCGATGTACCGATCCAGCGCCTCCTCGGGCGTGCCAAGCGAAAAGCCCGCGGCTTGCGTGCCCGGCGCTGTGCCAGG
>ERZ1740070.200-NODE-200-length-41883-cov-5.622645_pt1 | contig 41883 bp, 26 predicted proteins | sample MGYA00581734_ERZ1740070 | MGnify/ENA primary metagenome ERZ1740070 (study PRJEB43018, sample SAMN04849744) | marine metagenome | isolation source: floating plastic debris | place: Pacific Ocean | collected 2008-09-01 | study: EMG produced TPA metagenomics assembly... | reverse complement strand
GCACTATCTCAGTGACCTTGGAAAAACTCTCTATTTTTTAAGCCTAAGTAGTTACGCTAATTTTTTAGAAAAGCTCTATAGCTATGACCCGGAGCGTCCTGAATCAATGCTGTACAACATCAAAAGAGGGCTGCGGCAGTGGGCGAGACAATATCCCGATGGATTGAGAGTATTGAGACGCGCCTCTACCCAAGAGCCGGTTGGATTTGCCGCTTTTTTACCGACTCACCCTGACTCGGAAGAAAAATTTGATCTCTCCCCAAGCCGTAGTTTGCACCTGAGCCGATTGAATATCAGAGAAGAGGATCCCATTAAAGTTGCCACAGCGGGTGACCCGGACTGTTATACCGTTTTTGTTCGTAGCTGGCAAATTGAACCTAGCGTTTGGCACTATGAGAATGCCTGCAAACTGATCGAAGACTCAAAGAGAACGCTCACCAAGATTCGCGATGCGTTTCCTAATTTGAGCGATATTTACACCATCGCCATTCATCCGCTGTCTGAGGATCTGGCTATGACCCTAGGGTTTCGAATGACCAAGGCAGATCCTAATTCGTCGCTGCGCTGGCTCTATATGCCTTTGGATCGGTTTCTAGAGCTAGATCACGAAGATGTTTTGCTCAATTTTGACTATAACCGCCGCTATCTCTAAATCAGTGACGTGGCCAAGAGCACAGGCCATGGGCAGAAACCCTAAGGTGGTCGAGCACGCACCACAATTGGACAGTGTCATTTTAGAATGGAGTGGTTCTTATGTACTCAAGTATCAATGCCGCGTCCAAATCAGCAGTCTCGTCCTATCTTAGACCGCCGTCTCAAATCTCAGAGAGCAACGGGTAAGCTCAAATCTTTCCGGCAAATGCCATATCACATTGCCCTAAGTCAGGCAGCTCGCTTGGAAGCCTGGACGGAAGAAGCAGAAGGCATGGGCGGTCCAGCAGAAGCGGTGGACAGCAGCGACTTTGATCCAAAACTCATGGAGCGACGGCCCCTTTCATAGACTACAGCCCCGTAAAAAGCCCCTACCGTAGTTGATAGAGGCTTTTCTGGAACAGTAACAACGCTACGGACGTTGTTGCTATTGGTTAGCTCTCATGGCGCAGCTTTTCTAGAACACTTTGGTCTTCCATCGTGGTGGCATCACCCACGAGTTCTTCGCCGCTGGCCAGGTTACGGAGAAAGCGACGAATGATTTTGCCGGAGCGGGTTTTGGGTAGCCCATCGGCAAAGCGGATTTCACCGGGCCTTGCGATCGCACCAATCTCCTTCACTACATGCTGCTTTAACGCAACCTTGAGCTCATCGCTGGGGCTATGGGTGCCTTCCAAAATCACAAAGGCAAACACATCCTCACCCTTGAGGTCATCCTTGCGACCCACCACGGCAGCCTCGGCCACCGCTGGATGAGATTGCAACGCCGACTCAATTTCCATGGTGCCTAGCCGGTGACCCGACACGTTAAGCACATCGTCGGTGCGACCCATAATCCAGAAGTAGCCATCTTCGTCTTTGCGCGCGCCGTCCCCGGCAAAGTAGACATATTTACCGTCCTTGGGCGGAATGTGCTCCCAGTAGGTACGGCGGAAGCGGGCATCGTCGCCATAGACCGTGCGCATCATACTAGGCCAGGGATGCTTGATGACAAGATAGCCGCCTTCATTAGCCGGTACCGGGTTACCTTCGGCATCGACAATATCGGCCAGGATACCGGGGAAGGGTTTGGCGGCTGAACCAGGCTTGGTTGCGATCGCACCCGGCAGCGGCGTAATCATAAAGCCGCCCGTCTCTGTTTGCCACCAGGTATCAATGATTGGACACTTTTCACCTCCAATTACCCGGTGGTACCACATCCAGGCTTCCGGGTTAATGGGTTCACCCACAGTGCCTAGAATCCGTAGCGATGACAGGTCGCGAGCATTGGGATGCTGGTCACCCATTTTGAGAAAGGCACGAATCGCAGTCGGCGCGGTGTAAAAAATAGTGACTTTGTATTTCTCTACCACGTCCCAAAAACAGCCAGGATTAGAGGCCCGAGGTGCGCCCTCGTACATTACGCTAGTCGCCCCGTTGGATAGGGGCCCGTAGACAATGTAGCTGTGGCCTGTAATCCAGCCCACATCGGCAGTACACCAGTAAACATCGTCTTCCTTGATGTCAAAAGCCCACTTAAATGTTGTGTGGGTATACAGGTTGTAGCCGCCCGTAGTATGGACGACGCCCTTAGGTTTGCCTGTGGTCCCACTGGTGTAGAGAATAAACAGCAGGTCCTCACTGTCCATGGGTTCTGCCGCACAGTCTTTAGAGGCCCCAGGCTGAACATCGTGCCACCACACATCGCGGCCATCGGTCCAGTCCACATCCTGCTGGGTACGCTGCACCACCAGCACGTTGGTCACACTAGGAACGGCGTTGCCGTCTAGGGCTTTGTCTACCGCAGGCTTTAGCGGCATCGCTTTATCTTTACGGAAGCCACCATCCGCTGTGATCACCACCTTGGCCTGGGCATCATTCAGCCGGTCCCGCAGCGCTTCAGAGCTAAAGCCGCCAAAAACTACAGTGTGAGCGGCTCCGATCCGGGCACAGGCGAGCATTGCTACCGCGGCCTCTGGAATCATCGGCATGTAAATGCCCACCCGGTCCCCCTTGGCCACACCCATGTCCTTGAGCACATTGGCCATCTGGCAGACTTCACTGTGTAGCTCAGCATAGGTGAGCGTGCGAGAATCGCCTGGCTCGCCTTCCCAGACTAAGGCTGGCTTATCTCGACGGGGCGTGTCTAGATGTCGATCCAGACAGTTATAGGAAATGTTGATCTTGCCACCGACAAACCATTTAGCAAAAGGAGGCTGCCAGTCTAGAACGGTATCCCATTTCTGGAACCAGTGCAGCTCCTGCTCCGCCAGCTCCGCCCAGAACGCAGCCGGATCTGCCGCCGCCTTATCGTAGAGCGCCTGATACTGATCGGCTCCAACAGCTGCCGATGCGGCAAACTCAGCGGGCGGCTCAAATAATCGCTGCTCGTGCAGAATTGACTCGATAGCAGGCTGTGAGTTGGTGGATTGTGACATAGGTCGTTAGTCTTGATTGCGTTTCTCAATACGGTTCAGGCTACAGCTACAGTCATGCTAAAGCCATCTGTGTTTCTCAATATTTTTCGATGTAACAGTCCTGAAAAATCGTTTTGGTTGGAAAACGTAAATTAAATCTTGAGCATCACGCCTGTGTTAGAGGCATCTGTCTGTAGCATCTGTCGCTGCCAATGTGCAGTCTGAGGGACCAATGGAGGTCAATATCTTCCAGATAGGGCCATATCGACATTAGCTGCTGCAAAAATTCTGGTATGTAGTCCGATATGACTTATTTTCGCCGTAAAAACTGTCTTTGCCTTTGTAAAGAAGGATGTGCTGGGGATGTCGATTCCAGACTTTTGATAGATGCTTGTTTTGACGAGCGTACGTGCTTTTACGGCTATTGGGGAGCCACCTTTAAGCTTCTATATTCTTTTATAAGGACAGTAAACCATGTCTATCTCGCCGGTGATCTCTGATCGAGAGCTGCTTGAAAGATTTCGGGAACAGCATCCAAATCTTCACTCTTTGCAAGATATTGTTGAGCTAACTGAGTCAGAATTTATCGCCCAGTTCGCACAAGAGTTTGACGGCGCAGAGAGGCAGGCCAGGCGAGTTTATAAAACAGCAGTCAGGCTAAGAGAAAAAGCCATTCTAGTCTGGATGAATCTGCGAGATATCCTATCTCCCTACTATCAGCAAACGCTCTTCAATAATTTACCCACAGAGCTGCCCGAGTGTTTTCTCTCACAGCAGGAACAAATACCTGGCTATGAGAGGCTCTTCGAGAGTTTAGATTTTATCGAATGTGACCATGCGCGCTCGATTTTAGGACCGGCAGCTTATTTTGTCGATCTGCTCAGGTTTGTTAAACGCCACATTAGCTCCCAGACAGACGGCAACGAGGCCCATGCTAACTGCCAGTTAAACAGCCGTCGTCCGGACCTAGAACGGATTAGATTGGACGCGGAGAATACCAGCGCGCTGATTCCCTACATTGAGCTAGTCATTGAAATTCTGGAAGCATTTTTACAAACGTCAGATGCTCCTGAAGAACAAACAGCGGATGACTCCGAAGCCGATCCCTATGAGGTGCTTAGGACAGCCATTTTTCCTGTAGAGCTGCCGTTTCATCGCCCCTTAAGTGAAATTCATGCCTATCTGCAGCAGCTAAAAACCAGCCTATATCAGATTTATCAAACATTTCAGCTGCCGCTTGAGACAAATGCCCGTAGCTATTCATCGCTGAGCACCCAGGCTTTTTTTGAAATTTCGCCTGAAACCTTTCAGCTGATCATCCAAACATTGGGGGCCAACATTGCTGCCCACTACGGGGACACTCCCCTCAGCGGTCGTCAGGGACTAGAAAGTGTGGAAGTACTGCTGGCTCAAACCCAGCTAACTCGAGCTCAGCTAAATGAGTTGCTATACCAGGACCTGGATAGAGACGAGGTGAATGCGGGTCTCTCACGACTGTTCTTTATCAACAATGTTGAGGACGGTCTGGGCTATTTGAGTATTGAGACCGATGAGTCTGATCCTGGCAACCCCTACGAGAAACTGGTAAATCTAAGTCCGGCCAAGCTGGACCGGCTCTATCGCTTTATTAAGCTGGCTCAGCAGTGGGATGGATCTTTAAGCGAGCTAGACCGGGCGTTGCGATCGCTAACGTCCCCCTACATCCCAGAACGCAGTCTCAGCTTTGACGGCATCAATGACGCGGTTGCTGTACGGCAGTTTGACCAGCTGCAGAGTGCCTTCACCCTAGAAGCTTGGATCTATCCTTCCCAGATAGGTAAACAGGTAATTCTCAGCAAAGGAGACGAAGCGGCGTCCCAGATACATACGGCTATTTGGATTCATTCTTCGAAGCAGCTGGTTTTTTCTATTCGGCTTGCATCGGGAGAGATTGAGGAAATTATTTCTAATCGAGCGATTACTACACATGCCTTTACCCATGTGGCTATTACCGTCGACAACAGCGCTGTCAGCCTGTATCTCAACGGTCAGCTAGACAATCAACAAACACTCGCCGCTGCTCCAGAATCAGTCGGATCAGACCTATACATCGGGAGAGATCTGATCGGTGATGAAGCCTTTACGGGACTGATTAAAGAGGTACGCATCTGGAATACGGTCTTGAATCAGACTCAGATTGATCGCGATCGCTACCAGCGATTTACCGGTAAAGAGCGCTTCCTAGTCGGCTACTGGCCTCTGGTAGAAACCGATACAGGTCGGCTCGACGATCTCACACCCAATCAGAATCACGGTACCCTGGGAGGCGAGCAGCTGGTCACCGAGCCGCGCTGGGTAAACCGCGATCTGGTGCTAGCGCCTTTACCCAGAGTAGGCAACGGCAACGGCTTTGAATTTAACGGGATCGACCAGTATTTGGCGGGGACCGGGCTGACCTATACCGCCAGCGGTGGTTTGACCTTAGAAGCCAATGTCAGGCTAGCCGCGACCCAGGCCCCTCAGTCGTGGCCCATATTATTTGTGGGAGATCGGCTAGTTCCCGAGGTGAAATTTGGCCTGTGGGTCAATTCAGAGCGACAGCTGGTCTGTCAGTTTGGCGAGACCCAGCATGTCAGTTCGTCAGCGCTGCCGCTGCAGACACTTACCCACGTAGCTGTTGTGCTGCGGGGAACGACACTCACTTTTTATATCAATGCGGTTGCTGAAACAGCTATCGAGCTGACAGAGGCTCCTACCCTACAGCTTGAAGAAGAAAATCTGTTGCTGGGTCGCAACCTGGGTTCAGACTATTTTGCCGGGGCACTCCAGGAAGTCCGGATCTGGATAGGAGATCGCACACCGGAGCAGCTAGACCGCTTTCGCTATCGCAGTGTTCCAGCTAATGCCTCGGGGCTAATCGGCTACTGGCCCTTGGATCAGATTGAAAACGGTCAGGCTCCCGATCGCTCTATCGGGGGACATTCTCTCTATTTAGGTGGACTCTCGGAAGACTATTTTCCAACGCCGGGTGAGATCGCACCCATCCGACCTGCACAACCCATTGCCAGCCTGGAGGTGGAGGGCACCGTCCTAGAGTTTGTAGGTGAGAACGATGTTATTACCATCACCAATCCTAACAACGATGGACTGGGCCGCTTTGAAAGACTCACCCTAGAGTTTTGGTTTCGTCCTGCCGAGACAAATCTGCGCAGCGACCGTCATCAAATTTTGCTGAGTCAGGGGGATGGTGAGGCTGGCATCACCGTGTATTTGTTGGGTCAGCGGCTATACGTACTGGCCTGGTGCGCCGACTATGACGATGTCAGCACACCCGAGCGTATTCAGCGTACCGTGCTGGTGGCAAGCAACACAGTGCTGGCTTCAGACCAGTGGTATCACCTGGCCGTCGTTAATGATGAGTCGATTTCGTTGGATGCGATCGCATTTGCAGCCTACCTCAGCCATAGCGGCGACATTGAGCCACTGACGCTTGAGAGTACTACCTGGCCAGACGAGATTGCAGGTCTGGGGACCGGTTTTCAGCTGAGCCCTGTGGGCGCTCTTTATTTAGGGGGCATCGGACATGTCGGATTTGCCCGATTCCACGACTTGTTAGTACTCGATAGCCGCAATCAGCACAGCTATTATTTTGCAGGTCAGATGGCCGATCTGCGGCTGTGGCAACAGGCTAAAACCCAGGACGAGATTTTGCAACAGCAGGAGCTGGCCCCAGCAGCCTCTGATCTCGATCTGGTCGCTCATTTGCCGATGAATGAGGGCATCGGCGCAACGGCTCTACTCGATACTACAGACAGCGGGTACAAAGGCGTACTCAGAGAAGAGAATATTGCCCTAGCCACCACCGGGCTGGTCTCAGACAGCACCACCGCCACCTATTCGCACTTTCACCCGGCAGATATCGACGTTCTAGCCTGGAACAACTATCGCTACACCGGTCGGTTTAACGCCGCTGAAGCCTCAGGAGGATTAGGGGTAACGGTTCTAAGCCGATATCCGGCAGGGGTCGATCAGCACTATCGTCTGCAGCTCACCTGGACCGACACTCCTCGATTTGAGCTGATTGCCCATCCCCTGGAAGTTCAGTCGTTTTCTGACATAGTAATTGACGGGCTGCCTACACCTGAACCCAGCCGCTGGTATCGATTTCAGATTGATGTAGAGACCGCAAGCCAGGAAACGATTTTACAGGCTAAGGTATGGCCCGATGGCACAGCAGAGCCCGACGATTATCAAATTATTGCTCGCGATCGCAGCGACATTCGCATCCAAGCGGGCACAGTTGGGCTGTGGAGTCAGGTTCCAGCAAGTACCCAATGGTTTGACGATTTGCGAGTGCTGACGCTAAGCGCTGCCTCACCGTCCGACATTTTGCTAGAGACCGCATTTGAAGCCTACGAAGCCGGTCAGAATCCTGAGCATTGGGTCGATCAGGCCACACAGTCGGTAGACGGAGATTTTGAGCTGCTATCGGTCATTGGAGCAGAAGATACAGCACCTCGGGTGTTAGGGACGCGGTCGTCCCTAACACCTCTGCAAACTCATTACGTCATTCCAGGCAGCTCCGACTGGCAGGACTATGTCTTTACGGGCAGCCTGCGTCTCAGCGATCTGACCGGTGCTGTCGGTGTAAACATATTGAGCCGCTATCCCGACGGTGTGGAACAGTCCTATAGTCTGCGCCGAGATGCCACCAATACCGCATTTTACCTGGTAGCTCAGCCAGAACAGGTGCAGCCGTTAGTCGCTGCTCCCAACAGCCAGCTCACCTCTAATGTTGTTCCAGCAGTAGATACCTGGTACCGCTTTACCATAGAAGTCACCAACAACATTGACGAGAATCGCACCGAGATTCGCGCCAAAGTGTGGCCCGCTGAAGAGATAGAGCCGCCAGAGTTTCAAATGGTAGGCCATGACGCTAGCGATGTGAGAATTTTGACCGGCACTGTCGGTCTCTGGGCTAGCGGACCCGGAGAGAAATATTACGACCGTCTGAGCGTCCGTCAGCTGGTGCTGCTGTCAGAAGATTTTGAGTCTTATACTAGCCCCGCTGACGCGTCTGGTCCTACGACCATCGATATACCCAACTGGCGCAGTACGGGTGCTGGCAACAGTCAGGATGAAGTCGCCGACCTGTTCGCAGTCGAGACCGTTGATAACAATCAGGTCTTTGCCATGGGCGGTCCGGGGTCGCTGCCCATTCGACCCAATACACTGAATTATCACTCTCACTATGGTGATAGCGAGAGTCTGCAGTGGACAAACTACCAGTACAAAGGCCGGATGATGTTCTCTGGACCAGAGGACCATTATGGCATCGGTGTCACATTCTTTAGCCGCTATCTAGAAGGGAAAGACAGCTACTACCGGTTACGCACCACCCGTAACCAGGGTAGAGGCAGCGGCTATTTTCAGCTATCGGCCCACCCGGTGTCTGAAGAACCCCGACGGCGTATTCAAGGAAATCTAGAATTTCGCGGTCTGCAGCCTGAATCTGACGTGTGGTATCGATTCTTAGTTGAAGTCGAAGATACTCCTCAAGAAACAAGAATTCGCGCCAAAGTTTGGATCGACGGCACTCCCGAGCCGGACGAGTTTCAAATGACCGGACGAGACAATCAGCAGACTACTCGTAACGACCGTCGTGCCCGGCTGCGTTCTGGCGGAGTTGGTGTCTGGACCGCTCGCGATGGGATCAAATATTTTGATGATTTTGAGGTACAGCAAATTGAGTCTTTGTTACCCGATTCGTCTGCCTGGCAGGAGATCCATCCCCCAAGCCGCTTTAGCGTAGACGACAGCTATTTTCAGACGGCGTTAATTCCTAATATTCCTCGCTGGCATACGATTCGAGACTATCCTCTCTTGCTGGCCCCGCTCAATACGGTGGCGTTAGATTTTTCACGGCGCTGGGTTGGCAATACTCCCCATTTATCCACGGAAAATCTCCAGGGCGTCAATCCGGATGCCTTTACATTGGAAGTCTGGGTCAGACCGGCACAGCTGGAAACCGCTTCAATTTTGAGCTGGGAAACCGGCAGTGAGACTGTGCGGCTGGGGCTAAACGCCCAAGGGCAGCCTGCTTTGGAAAGCACTGGAGAGAATTTGGCTGGAGATACGCCGCTGCCGATTGATAGCTTTACCCATCTGGCAATCTCAGTATCGAGGGCAAACGTTTCTTTGCTTGTTAATGGGGAACTCATCGCTGCAGCGACTCTGGGCGATCTGGCACCCGTTCGATTGGATGTGGGCGGTCCGTCTATATCTTTAGTGGGTCAGATTGCCGATATTCGTCTGTGGAATATTGCGCTGGACAGTACCGCAATCGGTGTAGCCCAACGCTATCAGCAGCCTAACCGGCTCAATTCTGAGCTGGTGAGCTACTGGCCCCTAGGAGACGAGAGTTTGCAATCGGATCGGGCCCTAGATACGGTAGGAGAAAATCCGTTATTTTTGGGTGGTCTAGCCGAGGCTCGCTGGCCGATACCGGTCGATTTAGACCCAGCAGATCGGAGCTTTTTGCGATCGCACCGCCGCGCCCTCGCCTCTGGCCCTGTCGTCACAGGCAATCCCGATGCGCAGCCAGGGATCCTACAGCGTCGCACGGTCGAAGTCTGGTTCTGGAGCAACGATATCCACATCGACAGCCGTAAGCAGGTGATCTACTACGAGGGCGATCGCGATCGCGGCCTCAGCCTCTACCTTTACCAGGGCGCCCTATACTACTGGGCCTACGATACCGCCAGCGGCTGGACGGGTTCAGCGATCGGGACCGCTCTCGTGGCATCCCAGCGCTGGTACCATGTCGCTCTAGTGCTCGATGGACGAGCAGAGCAGCGGCAGCAGTCGCTGCGAGCCTATCTCAACGGCAAACTCGTCGATGTCGCTAACGGTATGCAGCTGGCTAACCATATTGCTGCCTTTAGCCTCGGCGGCACCGACCGCCCCGTTTGGTTTCACGATGGGGCCGATCCAGGGCTGAACGGCCATCGACTAGACGGTCAAATCCTTGACCTGCGGCTGTGGAATACCGTGAGGGCAGCCGAGCAGCTGCAGCAGTACCGATTTGCTCAGCCGGCAGAACCGGCAGGAGCGGAACTGATTGCGACACCTAATTTCTTGCTGTGGTGGCAGTTTGGCGAAGAAGGTGCGCCGCTAGACACCAATAATCAGCCACTGCCTATCACATTAGAGCAGCTGGCACCGATTCAGCGCTTGCCGCTCTATGCCCTGCCATCAAGCGATTTAAACGCCTCGTCTCTGGCTGAACTAGTCGATATTCAGCAGCTGAAGCAGCGTCACCGACTCTCGATGGAGGCGCTGTCTGCGCTGTGGCACCCTATCAATCACATAGGTCGTGCCGATGGACAGGTATTATTTGACCAGATCTTTAACCCATCCACTGGAACATTACCTCCTTGGCCCCATCACTTTGACCAGCCGCTGCTGTGGGATAAAGCAGGCAACAGCGAAACCGACCGGGCTATTCGGGCTCGGCTGCGGGGGGCGCTGCGGCTATCGGACGCTCACCTCAATCTGCTGGTAGAACGGCTCAGCGGGGCACAACAGCAGAAAATTGAAATCGATATTGACTATCTCAACCAGCTACACCGGCTGTCTCGGCTGGCGGCAGTGCTGCGGCTCAATATCCCTGACTTCTTAAGCCTGCTCCAGCTAGAACAGCTCAGCGAGATTGCTGGCCTTGTCGATGTGGTCACTATGAGCGATCGCGCGGAGTGGCTGCAGCTAACAGGGCTGACCGTGGCCGATTTGACCACGTTGACCCATGACCCTACAGATACAGAAAATCTGCCTGCGGGGTTGGCTATCGACGGTCGAACGCTACTCACCCAAGTTTGGGACGCAGCGCAAGACTTTTTGGTGGCCCCCGATGCATTTGAAGCAGACTTAGTGAGTGAGGCAGAATCTCAAGAGAGTTTTGTCTATCTCCAAGAGACCGGCACGATCAACCGAGCTGGAGCGGTAACGGCTGCCTACAGCGAGCGGACCGATCTGAGTAACCTGTTAGAGAGACTCGCCAACCGCCATAGCTGGCACACTGCCTTTGATGTGGTGCGCGCTGAATTTGACCAGATCCAGAACGGTCGCGGCGATCGGGCTATTGAGCAGCTGGTGGCAGCGGGTCTATTAGCCCCTGGCGTAGATGGGGATACCAACGGTCGCGTGCTGGCTGAAACCGCCGATATTACAGAGTCAGCTCTACAACAGATTATCTTCAACAACAATCTTCCCAATCAGAAGCGAGAAAGCGCCCAAAACGCACTGACGCGAATGACTGAAGTGCTGCTAGAACGGCGAGCCATCCAAGATGAGCTGCTGCATCCTAGAGGTCCTATCCATAGCACCTTAGCTCGGGCTAAAGAAGACCAGCGAAATGCAGTTATCTCCGGGCTAGCTGAGAGTTTTGCCGCATCTCCAGAAGTGACCGCAGTTGTGTTCGACCATCTTCTCAGCGCCACCGGCATTACCCCAGCAGGTTTTCTAGAAACGGCTCAGACTGCTGCTGAGGACCCAGCAGAACTGCCCGACCTGCTGATTAGCTATTTGCTGCGATTTGGCAAGCTGATTTATCTGTCGCTGACGTTTGACCTGACCGTGCAGGAGCTGACAACGCTGCTGACAACCCCGTCGGTCTTTAGCGTAGGCGATCCGCTACGGCCTACCCTTGACGAGCTTGATAATCTGTATCGCTATCGTCGGCTACAGCTGACCTTTGACGCAGATCAAACCGGTCAGCTGATATCACTCTTAAAGCTGCCCGATACGACAGAGGCGACAGAACGGTTTGAGGCGGTTACGCAGCTTACAGATTGGGATGCGCGACAGCTGCAGGCGCTGTTGGACTACTTTACAACCGAGGCTTACCACGACGTGCAAAGCTTAAGCCGGTTAGCGGCCTGCTTTGATCTAGCCGCTGCAACCGGCTTAGGGTTGAGTAGCTTGATTCAGCTAGCTTTGGCTGATACGGTCGAGCCAGACGATTCGTTTAGTTTCTATCGGCAGCAGGCGGCTAATGTATTGGAGGGGTTGCGATCGCAACACACCGAAGACGACTGGCCCGAAATTTACCAGCCAATTCGCGACCAACTTTCCATCAAACAGCGTGACGCTCTGTTAGCTCTGGCGATGCTGCGTCTAGACGATGACTACGCCGGTCGTCGTGGGGCCGATGTGCTTTATGAGTTCTTCCTGGTGGATGTACAGGTAAGCAGCGAGGTGCTCACATCTCGCATTGTGCAGGCCAACGCCAGCCTACAGCTCTACGTCCAGCGCTGTCTGATGAATTTAGAATCGGGCGTTGACCCAGCAGGTATTCCCACTGACGAATGGGAATGGGTGAAAAACTATCGCGTTTGGGAAGCCAACCGAAAAGTCTTTTTATATCCCGAGAACTACATCGAGCCGGAGCTGCGTGACACCAAAACGCCGCTGTTTGAAGAGCTGGAACAGGAGTTGGCCCAAGCAGAAATTACCGATGACGCCGTCGCCAAAGTTTACACGCGCTACCTGGACAAGTTTAGAGAGCTAGCCAACATTAAAGTAGTAGGCAGCTACTACCATTCTGAGCTGCAGCGTAACAGCGCTAACAATCAGCTAGAACCCGATCCAGACAGCGACGACGTGCTGTATCTGGTCGGTCGTACCAACAGCCAGCCCGGTATTTATTACTATCGACAGCAGATTCTCAAAAAAACCGGGGCACCCCAGTGGCTCCCGTGGCAGCATATTGATCTATCCATCAATGCCGAGCACGTTACCCCGGTGATCGGTTTCAACCGGCTGTTTCTCTTCTGGCCCGAGTTTACCCAGTCCACCCGTTCAGAGGAGCTGTTAATCAGCAATCCCAATGCGGCTGGCCTATACAGAAACTATCTTGTGGCTTTAGCTTTGCGATCGCTATTGGGCGATAGGTTCGAAGCTGCAGAAAACGCACTCCGTAGCGCCATTTCAGGCAGCCTCACCGAGGAACAAATTGACAACATTATCAGCGACAACAACCGCCGCTGGGGCATCGATAGTCAAAACTATGTGTACAATCTCACCACCGATGTACGTATCTCTGTCAACATTGATATCTACAAGCCCGTCATCAAATACAGCTACTACAACTTTAATCAAGCCTGGATTACGCCCCAAACCTATATTGAAGTTGACCGCGAGCTGCGTGATTTAGAACATTTACGCCCCGAGTGGCAGCGGGTTTACGCCCAGCGGTCTGTCGAACTACCTGCCCCAGCGCAGCCGCCTACTCCCCAGCAAGAGACCCAGGCTCAGGTGCTTACAGTCGATACCGACACCCAGCTGATCGTCGATGCGCCAGACGTCTCCACTAGCCGTCTCACCTGGGGTCTGTGGGTAAACTGCAGCCTAATTGCGCCGCCGCTATCGGCCCACGAGGAAGATGGCATATCTCAAACAGACGTTGAGCTGCTCAACTACGATCAGGGTAGTTTCCAGGTACTGGTGCGTAATCGGGTCACGCCGATCCCGATAAAGACTCAGCTAGAGACGGGCGTTGCCCAAGCCAAAGCACTTGTTGAGTCAGCGACAGCTGCGATCGCACTTGCTCAGACAGCTCTCAACAGCACGGCAGAAACCAAAGCCGCCAACGATCAGGCCGCTCAAAATCAGGCAAGCGTACTACAGACTGCCGCTAACGATGTCAGAACAACAGCCTTAACGTTACCCTCTAATGATCCAATTCGAATTCAGCTAGACATCGCTGCAGGTCGAGCAGAGACCATGGTGAGTTCGATTCGTAGCATGATCGCTGCAGCGTTGGGTAGCCAGGAAGCTCAAGATCTGTTTTCAGCGGCGAACCAGGCATCTAGCGAGCTTGGGACCTCAGCGGATACAGCAGAATCCAATCTTACGCAGAGACACTTATACGAATCCATTGAGATGGGTCTCAGGCTGCGATTGAGTGGACAAGAAACTCCGGAAGTGATTTTCCTAATGGGCAGCTGGCAGCACATAACAGTTGCAATGACGTACGGAGTAAACTCAGCTTCAAACCAGGATGGCTACATATTTGCAGTCTATCTAAACGGAAATGCAACAGCGTTCACGTCTGGCAGCACTGAGAGCTTCTTACCGAGCGCGAGTTTGCGTCTAGAAGAGAAACTAGAGATAGGCCGCGTTGCCCCCGATACCGGCAATCAGCTATACCGCACATTGATCAGCGATGTTGTCCTATGGGATCGCCTGCTTGATGCCACCAGCGGTGAAATCAATGAGCTGCGCGTTCGCCGCAAGACTGTTTGGGAGGCGGCTCTCTACCTGCCGCTCAACAGCGTCATTACCGGCAGCCGGATGCAGCTGGTCTCCTCAGGAAATCCAGGGCTGACGTTTGCGCTACCTGCTAGCGATGTGGTCAATTTTCCTGAACCCCAGAGCGAGCGGATTATTGTCTTCTATGGAGATTCGGTACGCACGCTGCGACGGACGCTGCTAGACGAACGTCAGTTTGATATTACCCTCAGTCGCCAGACGTCTGGACAACCCAACTACGATCTCGATCTTTCACCGTCTCTGTTGCATGTCGCTGTTTCTAACGGGCTAAGCCTAAACGACTATGCCGCAGACGGCGAGTCGACGCTCAATCGCTTTACTCCGGCTGCGCTGCAGTTTTGGATTGACTATTTCGACCGGGGAGCTAGCGCGTTTCGATTTACTTTTATACAGGCTTATTACGAGCAATATCGGCGCTACTTGCAAGAATATGAGCGCCGCAGTCGTGAAGCCTTTAACCAAGCAAACTATTTGCTAAGAGAAGTATCTAGCTCCGTAGGCTCATTGGCTGATGTAGGTAATCGACCGGGCTGGTACATCCTCGATACGGGTAATGAGCAATTTATCATTCGCGCCACGGCCAATACTAGTACAATTGAAGCCCGCCTACAGCTGAGCTACGGTAACCGCAGCACAGATTTGAGTCGGCAGCCCGTATCGGTCTCTTTTAGCAATGACGCGGCTCTCACCACTCGTAGCAACAGTGTTAATCAGCCTGAGTCTCCTGAATTTAAGTTTGAGTTTGAACGAATCAGCACCTATGCGATTTACTCTTTGAGTGAAACTCTCTTTAAGGAAGGGTTGGATGGGCTATTGAGTTTGCGATCGCAGCACACTCCCGAACAGCCCTTTAGCGGATACAGCGCTAATTCCAGACTGGTTGATCTCAGCCAAACTCCCTCAGCCGATATTGACTTTAATGGTGCCAACGGTCTCTACTACCAAGAGATTTTCTTCCATATTCCGTTCTTTTTGGCCAATCAGCTGAACAGCAGCCAGCAGTTTGCCGAGGCGCAAAAGTGGTACCACTATATTTTCAATCCCACCACTCCGGCCAATGAGGGCGGCGACCCTCGCAATCGCTACTGGCGCTATCGGCCCTTTAGAACGCCAGAAGGACAAACTCTAGAAGAACTACTCGCGGAAATTTTTAGCGATCGCACCAGCTCTGCCGCACTGCAAGCCTTTCGGCAAGATCCGTTTGACCCTCACGCTCTGGCCGCGCTGCGTCTCAATGCTTATCCCAAAGCCATTGTGATGAAGTACATCGACAACCTCCTGGACTGGGGCGATTCACTATTCTCCCAGGACACCCGCGAATCGATTAACGAGGCCATGGTGCTCTATATCTTGGCCTTCAACCTGTTGGGTAACCGGCCCCAGGGCAAACCCGTTCGCGACTTTAGAGAGATCGGCACCTACGCAGACTTTAGTGAGGTCAACAATCAAAATTCAGAGTTTCTTACTGAATTTGAACGACGCTTAGAAACCAGCGATACTGACCTGGCCCTTAGCCGCCACGGTAGTCTGGTCACCAGCTTCTGCGTGCCTGAAAATGCTACCTTTATTGGCTACTGGGACCGGGTAGAAGACAGACTCTTTAAGATTCGCCATAGCCTAAATATCCAGGGCGTCTTCCGACAGCTACCCCTGTTCCAGCCGCCCATCGATCCGGCGGCATTGGTGCGAGCCGTGGCCAGCGGTGGCGGAGTGAGCAGCGCTATTTCGGCCCTCAATGTGGCCGTGCCCCACTATCGCTACGGGTTTATTCTCGATAAGGCTAAGGAGCTGCTGGGCACGGCTATTTCCCTAGGGTCGGATCTATTAGGAGCCATTGAAAACCGTGATTCTGAGCGGCTGTCGGTACTGGAAAACACCCACGAGCGGGTGCTGCTAAACCTGACGACCAAAATCAAGGAGCTGACTCAGGAGCAGGCAACGGATTCCATTGCAGCGTTGCGTGCCAATCAGACAAATATCCAGAATAAACGCGATCGATACGACCGCCTGGTTAACGATGGTCTCTCCTTTGGAGAAGCTGCCGAGCTGACACTTTCTGCCGTGGCTCAAGCGGCTAAAACAGCTGGGGTGGCCTCTAAAATTATCGCGGGGATCTTTACCGTCATACCTGATGTCTCCTCAGGCGGAGCCGGTATTTCCAGTCCGTTATTCATTGCTACCACAGGCGGTAGCAAAATTGCCGACAATGCCGACTTTGCTGCCGAAGCCCTAGAGCTACTGGCCGAGGGACTACAAATCTCGGCTGACCTCTCTGGCAAACTAGGAGAATACGCTCGCCGTGAAGAAGAATGGGAGTTTGAGCGCGACACAGCAGACCACGAATTAGAAGAAATCAAGTTTCAAATTTCAGAAGCTCAGATCGCGCTAGATATGGCTAATCGCGATCTGGCTATCCATAAAAAGACCCAGGAACAAAACCAGGAAATTGCTACCTTCTACCGACGTAAATTTACCAGCGAGGAGCTTTATAACTGGATGATCTCTCGGCTGTCGGGCCTGTATTTCCAAACCTTTAGACTGGCCTATGACATGGCCAAGTCCGCCGAGAAAGGTCTGCAGTTTGAGCTGCCATCGACGGATACGTTTATCACCCCTACCCACTGGGACAGCCTGAGAAAAGGACTGTTAGCCGGGGAATCACTACAGCTAGAGCTGCAGCGGATGGAAAGCTTCCAGATTAGCCAGGACAGTCGTTTCCAGGAAATTGAAAAAACCATTTCCATGAGACAAACATTTCCTGCTGCCTGGTTACTGCTCAGTATGTCCGGAGCCTGTGAATTTCAGCTGGGCGAAGAGCTGTTTGACCGCGACTTTCCAGGCCACTACTTCCGAGTGCTCAAAACCATTGAACTGACCGTCAGCACCCCTAATCCGCTGCCGGCCTATGAATCAGTCAATGCCACCCTGAGCCAGCTCAATAGCAAAACGCTGCTGGGACCCGATATTGCTGGAGTTCAATATCTCATGGGCGACGACAGTGCTCAGCCCCCCGATAGCAGCACCCTGCGAGTGAACTGGCGTGCCAACCAGCAGATAGCCGTCTCAAAGGCAAACACACGGGATGTCGGTATGTTTGTCCTGGACTTCTTCCGCGACGACCGCTATTTCCCCTTTGAGGGTACAGGAGCGGTCTCTAGCTGGCGGCTAGAAATACCCAAGCTGACTAATCCAGCCCTGGTCACACGAGAAAATCAGGTAGAAACGTTGGATATCGAAGATGTATTAATTCACATACGCTATACCGCAGCCTACGACCGAGGACAGTTTAAGACAGATGTCGAAAGGCTGCTTAGGTAGTCTTTGAGACGTTGCTGATTGATTCGTTATCAACAAAACCTCTCTCAACAAGAAAACAGGGCAATTTGATACCAAGTTGCCCTACAGCTTTGACAACATATTTGTTGTCTATTACTAGATGTCAAGAACACCCCCATGGGCCTAATAAATCGCTAGAGTATGGAAGAGCTCGCGACCTATATAGATTCGTTTCATCACAATCAATAGAATACTCTCTACATATCTGTCTCTCTAGACTCTCACGCTAGGTCTTATGACCAACTAGACACTCTAGGTATACGCCATGTCTGAAATCACTACACTCTTGCAAAACTACGAACGCGGTCAGCGAGACTTCTCTGGCGTATCCCTGAGCGATGCAAACCTGAGCCAGGCCGATCTCAAAGGAGCCGATCTCAGCTACAGCGATCTGAGCAACGTCAATCTGAGTCAGGCAAATTTACGCGGTGTAGATCTGAGCTATGCCAAGCTGAATAAGGTAGATTTACAAGCTGCAGATTTACGGGGAGCAATGTTGATTGGGACTGATTTACGAGAGGTTAGCTTAAAGGACGCTAATCTCAAAGACGCTGACTATATCCCTGGCACTACTCAGTTTCCCAGCGAGTTTGATCCCGAACAAGCACAGATGAGCTCGGTTCAATCGTCAGCAACCAAGCTGAACAACAGTGATGACCAGAACGATTAGGTTCCTCAAGGGCTACATATACTACGCAAAAGAGAGCCTTAAGCCAAACCGGGTCTAAGCGCGGATAGCTTATAGCCCCTAGCGTCGCTTGTTTTCAGCGATACTGGGGGTTGCTTTGTGCGTACCTGCTTGAAAAGGTACCCATATGGGCCATATCACACTCGGGTTCGAAACTATACAATAGCTTTGAGCAAATATCGGAAGAAAGTCTAGATTTTCCGTTGTATAGCTTAAGTATCTAGGCCAATCACGCAACTGTCCGCTACATCCTCAGCACTGAGAATTTACGTACTACATTAAAGTAGCGAGAAGCAAATACACTTATCAAGTTTTTGACTTCCTGCTTTGATCAAGCGAACGATATGCGATCGCAGAAGACACCTCATCTTTGGTGTCGGATGCAAGATCTCACATGACTAAGGCTGTTCAGGAGATAACGCAATGTCCCCCGTTCTCTTTATTTCACTTCCTTTCATACTGCTATTTCTGACATCTCAAATTGCGGGTTCTAAGAAACCACCTAAGAGTGGAGGATCTAACGATTCTGAGTTTCAAGATGGCGATATCATCATCATTCGCAGAAAGTCTGGAAAGAAATAGTCCTTACGCGAACGGTGCGGTCATGATATCTAGTCTGTAAGCCGTTTTGCTTGAAGGACCATCTTCGGATAAGCCCTTTCTAAGCAGCGCGATCGCACCAGCATCCTCTACAGCTGATAAACGGGGCATCAATATATAACATTCTCTTAATAATCTAGGCCAATCCCTGGCGAGGTTTTCTTTTCGGGACAAGACGTTGGTCGATCTAACAATCCAAGCACGTGTTTTTACATTTGTTCATGTAATACTAAGGTTAGAAACAAACGGGTGAGCGCACGCTTTGGTTTGACCAAGCTGCTCCCTAGGTAATGTCTCTATCCACAGAGCAGACTTTTAAGACTCTTGGATTGCTCCGCTTTCAACTAAATTAAGGATGATTAAAATGCCTACTAATCCTCAAGATGATGTGAAAGTTGCAGTTTATTCAGCAAACATTCCGGCTTCGAATACTCAGCGCTCTCAGGATTTGGTACTGGCTGTACTGCTGAGTCTAGCTGCAGTAGTGGGTCTGGGCCTGGGCCAGTATTTCTAAGCTCAGAATCGAAGCGCTGTTGTAGCCATAGCACCTTCGAGTCCTATGGATGATGTGAGGAATATGGCAGTCTGTTGGAGATTGCACGCACTGGCATCCTGCAGAGAAAGCTATTCTCGATTTTAGCGGTGCAAAAGTTTACATCAGCCCCTCTGGTACGCGATTAGTGCCGGAGGGGTTTGTTTTGAGCAAATAATCATTCTCAAAATTGTCGCAGAAAGTTGACAATCAAATTTTTAAACGGTAACAATAGATACAGAAGCCATATCGTTCATTCTAGTCAAGTTAGCTTCTTGGTCTAGAACGGAAGTAGGTAAGGGCTCCTTTATGAGCTTTTTCCCGAAGGAACGTACCTCAGCTACTAGCAAACTCTGTTATCTATTGAGGAAACGACCCCATGACTTTTCATAACAACACCAACTCAGCCCCCGTTGCTAAGCAAGGACGCCTGCTCGGTCAACTAAATCGCCAGCAAAATCGTCAGCGTCAGCAGTCTATGCTCATGCGTTCTATTCAAACCATTGAGCAATCTAAGGTTGTTTAGACGACCTCTAGCGAACGCATCATAGAGTACAGATAAAGGGGAGAGACTCCGTAAGTTTCTCCCCTTTGTTTATGTTCAACACTAGGGGTCTAGCGTCGCTGGCACCTCCAGCAGCTGACTGGCGTCTACCTGCTCAGCCCATACCTCCAGGGTAGTGCCCAGGGACTGATTGAGATTTGCGATCGCATCTGCCAAATCGATCGCGGCATTGACCTCATTATTTTGAGCTTCCACCACATCGTTTTGTAGCTCCAGCACTTCAAAAATATTGCGTGTCCGTCCTCGACGAGCCCTGGCCTGAGCATTTTCCAATCGCTGAATTGCTAGCTCACGGGCCAGCCGAGTAGACTCAATCCGGTTTTGCGCCGATGCCACATTACGCAGCTGGTCAGCCACTTCGAGGCGAATATCGAGTTCTAGCGTTTCTAACGTATTGCGCTGCTGCTGCTGGGTCACCTGGTTGCGTTGGAAGGCTGTTTCTGCGGACTCATCGTCAAGCAGTCGAGTGAACACCAGCTCTGTTGACGTAGACGAAAAGTCTCCTTCTCTAGCATTTGCCCGTAGATCCAGATTCCAACGGCGATTGTCGGCCACAACCACTCCATCGATCTCAGTAATTTGCAAGGCTAGCTGAGCCTGCCGGTAGTCGGGTCGGCTGGCATAGGCCACCGCAACTAGCTCCTCTAAAGAGGGCACATCAGACGGCTGCTCCACTGCCCCCAGGGTAGCAAGGGTTTCCTCTGGAATAACAATCTCAAGAGAGTCGTCCAAATCTAACAGATTTAATAGATCGGACTTGGCCTGCTCCAACGTATTGACCGCTTCTAGCAAACTGGTCTCGGTATCCGCCAGGTTAGCGTCAATCTCAACAAGTTCAAAGCGAGCCCGACGTCCGGCCTCCACCAGAGCCTCCACCAGCTCACGCTGCTGTCGCTGAGTGTCCAGAGATAGCTGCTGAATTTGCAAGCTTGCCTGGGCACGAATCAGCCCGTGGTAGGCAATTACACTGCCGGTAATATCTGTAATCAGTTGCTGTCGCAGGTCGAGCTGATTGCTGGTTTCTTGTAAACGCGCTGTTTCTACAGAAGCGGTATTCACATCTGGGCCAAACCCTCGCAGCAGCGGCTGGGTCACGCTCAGACCCAGCTCTTGGTCGTCAAGAATATCAACGGTCGCCTCTAGCCTGGTGCCCAAGGGAGTCAACAGTTCTGCCCCTAGCTGAGCCGTTTGAGAAATGTCTGTCTCACTGCCTGAGGTATCGTTGATCTCCAAGCTTAGGGTAGGTGTAAAGTCTGGCTCAAAAAGGCTCTCAGCTTCTCGCAATTCTTGCTGCTGGGCAATTCTATCTAAAACCGCATTTTTAAGGTCGCGACTGTTTTGCAACAGCAGTGTGACGACGTCTGTTTGGGTAAGAGACAGTGTCGAGCCAGCAGGGCTGTCTGTGGGGGGAGCAAGCAGATCGTCCGCAGAAGGTTCGGAGCTAGCGGGCGGATTTTGGGCAGGCGGCAGTTCTGGCAGTCCTGTTTGGGCAAGTCCCGGCGTTGCGATCGCAACGCTCGCTAAAAGCAGGATCGCCCTACCATTCTTTCTCAGTTTGTGAGTTAGCATTAGTCACTCCGCAGAGCTTTGACAATATCGACTCGCGTAGCCCGTAAAGCCGGAATAACGCTAGCTCCCACCCCCACAGCTACAGCCGCCCCCATAGAGAGAGCCGCATTACGAGGCGAGAATCGATAGGGAGCCTGGATAACAACCGTAGTCGCCGCACGAGTGAGTCCATGGACCGTGATTACAGCTGCCAGACCGCCTAACAAACTTAAAATCACCGCTTCTAGGATAAACTGGCCCATCACTTCTAGCTTAGAGGCTCCAATCGCCCGCCGGATACCGATCTCTTTTGTACGCTCTAGCACAGCCGCAACGGTGATGTTAGCAATGCCAACCCCACCAATCACTAGCGCAATCACGCCCACACCGGTGAGCGCGGCAGAGGCAATTTGTTGAATTTCAAGATCTTCGAGTAAATCTTCGGCGTTACTCTCCATATACACTTCGGCTTGGGGATAGCGCTCTAGCAAGAATGTCTCAATTGATTCGCTGAGCGTACCAACCTGGGTCAGAGAATGGGCACTGATTTGCAGCTGATCCCACCGATATCCTCCCGATAAAACTGAGGCAAACGTATCAGTCATCCACAGCTCGCCATTGGTTTCCCAATCGCTGTTGGATTTTGACTCAATGACTCCAATAACAACAAACCGATTACCACTGGCATAAATTGCCTTGCTGAGGGGAGACTGTCCCTGAAATAAACTTTCTGAGAGCTTTTCATCAATTAGCACCACAGGGCGATACTGTTCGGCGTCTGCTTGATCAAAAAAGCGTCCCTGCAGCACGCGTCGCCCGGTCGTATCCAAATAGTTTAAGGACACGCTGCGGGCACTCAGTTCGGCCTCTTGAGCCTCGTACTGCGCATTATTAACGCTAAAGACTCGACTAATAGAGCTAATAGTGCGAATTTCAGCAATGGAGTCTTGCAGCGATTTTTGTACGGTCTCATCAATCTCAGGTTCAGGCCCTTCTCTTGCCCAGAGATGCGGTGTCACAAAGGGTCGATCTCTAGCCGCTAGCTTTAAATCAATTTGCTCGCGGGTAATGGTTTGAATATTTAAGGTGGCGCTGACAGCACCCACCCCCATAAAGACACCAAACGCAGTCAGCCCAGAGCGCAGCCACTGATTGGTCAGCGAACGCCAGGTCATAAATAGCAGATCGGGTAGAGGCAGTCCCATAGGCGGCTACTCAGACGGTAAGTCGAGGGGAAACGCAGGAGCTTCATTCAGCGGCATACCCGGCGTAATCGTCAGTGTTGGGGGCACCAGGGCAACCTGGTCACCCACGCTCAGTCCTGCCGTCACTTCAAACAGGTCTAGCCCCTGTAACCCTAGCTCAATCGGCTGCTGGGTCGCATTGCCTCGCGGGTTGCGAACCCAGACAAACGTGTCACTGCCGTTGCGCTGCACCGTTTCAGGCGGGATGACCACAGCGTTTTGTCGCTGCTCTGTGATAATTTCAACGCTGACAAAACTACCGGGAATCAACGTTTGACTGGCGCTGTCTAGCTGCACTTGGGCATTTACCCTGGCCTGCCCCTCTTGGGAGCCCCCACCGCCGCTGCCCGAATCGAGCGCCTGGGGAGATAGGGACACCACTCGCCCCTGATATTCTTGGGCATCGGGGCCAATCGCTCGAATCCGGCTAGGCTGGTTAATCCTAACTTTAGCGGCATCTAGCGTAGACAGCTGCAAATCCACCAGCTCTTGGGTAGGATCTCCCAGGGTCAGCAGTGCTGTATCGGTAGCAATCGCTTCGCCATCGGTGACGCTGACTTTTAGGACGAGCCCATCGATCGGTGATGCGATGACGCGATCGCTCAGTTCTTGCTCCAAAATCGCCAGGTTCTCTTGCGCGGTTTGAAGGTCTAGCTGGGTTTTGGTGACCGCCAGCTGAGCGTCTTTGAGTTCAGAGCGGACGCTGTCTAAGGCTTCTTTATCGCTGCGCACGTCATCTTCAGAGATAAATCCTTGGGCCAGTAGCTCTTGGGATTCTTGATATTGTTCTACAGCCACCGATACTCGCTGCTGCACCTCGGTCACTTTTTCTTGGTTGCGACTCAGGTCTAGCTGACTTTTTTGAATCTCGACCCGACCGGAGCGTAGGTCTTGCTCTTTGGCGCGATCGCGCAGCACCACCAGCGGCTGCCCCGCCTCCACCAAATTGCGTACCTCCACCAGCACCTGCTCCACGGTGGCCTCATTTTGCGGGGACTTTAGGGTTTGCTGCCCTCCGAGTGCCAATGTACCGCTGGCTGTCACCGTCAGTTCCACAGCAGAGCGCTCCACCGTGTAGAGGGGCACCGCTGTCGCCTCATCTGTCGAGCCGCGATAGCGTCTGTAGCCCCATACGACCACCCCCGTCAGCGCTAAAAAGCCCACGAGCCAAATCATCAACGCCCGATAGGTCAAAGACCGGGGGCTAGCTCCCAGGGGTTTTGTCAGCAGCCCAGCCTGTTCTGAAGACCTAGCATCTGTCATATTTTTTCATTACCTAAACGGCAAATGCCCTGCTCACTCAAGCTTAAGAGACGAACTTGATGACTGTCCATAATCCCTAAAGATCTGAGTAATTTTGACCTATGGTCGATCGGATGACTTGAGCGAGGATGGGCCACCCCATAGCAGCAGCTACAGAATGGCCCATCGACTAAATGTGCGATCGCACCTGCCCCAAAAAACAGCCGTAGGACAGGCGGTTCTCGCAGGCCTACACCTTATGCTCCGGATTTTTAAAATCTGTCTTACAGCCCGCATCCCAGACATTAGGCTGATTACCATGTCCTGGAATCCCACCGCTATCTTTAAGCATCCGCGCTAGATGCAGACAGTTCCAGGCCAAAAATGTCGTATTTCGGTTGGTAAAGTCATTTTGAGGACCGCCTGACCCCGGATCCAAATAAGACGGCCCCGGCCCCACTTCCCCCAGCCAGCCAGCATCCGCCTGGGGAGGAATGGTATACCCAATATGGGACAGCGAAAACAAAATATTCATAGCACAGTGTTTGACACCGTCCTCATTGCCCGTAATTAAAGTAGCGCCCACCTTGCCATAATCACGATACTGCCCTTTCTCATTTAGCAAATGAGTGTAGCCATACATGCGCTCTAAAACACGGTTACACACAGAACTTTTCTCACCCAGCCACACCGACGTGCACAGCACTAAAATATCGGTCTCGTCAATCTGTTGTTGCAGCTGGGGCCAGTCATCTCTATCCCACTCCGATGTTTTAGACATATCTAGTCCTAAACCAGCCGGAATCTCGTAGTCCACAGGACGAATAACTTTTGTTTGCACTCCGTTGGCCTCAAAAATCTCTTTGGCAATATTGATTACCCCACGGGTATGGGAGAGTACAGGCGTACGATTGAGCGTGCAGTTAAGAAATAGCGCCTTGAGATCGCTATACGCTGCAGGGGCATTCTCGCACTGATGCTGCGTAATTTTAGCAAGCTGCTCTGTCATAAAACTACCTACATTTCTTTGAAGCAGAGAGAGTATGGCACGTGTTTATGAGAACCCCATAAGCAGGCAGTAGCAAACATGTGTTACGCGTGCGATCGCTAAAATTTATTTGCATTTGTTTATCTCAAAGAGCCCGCTCATAGTAGTTTTTTGCCAACGCTTCATATGCTATGAAGTTTTGAAGAGGATGGTCGTACGCCTCTGCCGCAGACCTCTATCAGCAGATATACATGCTATGTATGATCACAGAGTGGACCCTATGGCTAGAGGCTTTGGCATTTGAGTCCGGCACAGGCTAACTGCCGTAGTCACAGCGATTGTACGTAGTTAAACGTATTGGTGGATATATCTATCCGACCATGCATCGATAGATTCAAAAATATATGAACAATGTTCAGCATGATGCCTTGTTAGAGCAGGCCCTAGATTTGAGATCTGCTCGTACTCTGTGTCGAGACGGTTGGTCGTGTGAACAGATTAACAGTGTGCTCAAAAACACGGCGATCAGCTTTGAAGACTTCGAAACCATGCAAGCGCAGTCTAGAGAGCTAGACAACCTACAAAAGGAGTTTGGTCCTCCTATGGACTCCCTGCGTACGGAGCATGCTGAGCCGAGCCAATCAGAGATCGATTTTCTCAATCGTGGTCCAGACGCCGCCGCCGCCGTCCTCCAAGAAAAGGGGTGGAGTGGCTATGAAATTAGCCTGGTCATCAAGGACTCCATGTTTCTTGATTTAGATGAACCACAGCTAGCCCGTCAGAGCGCTTACTACAGCCAGACAGGGGTTCAGGTGCCAGCAGCCTTTTCCACCTATCCCCGCAACGGATATGCCCTTGGGCAGCCGGGTGGTGTGACGGCTGTGCCCGTGGCGGCTGTGCCCAGAGGTCAACTCCGTCAGCGTAGCTCGCGCAGCTCTCTAAGTCGTGATGCCTTTGCCCTGACGTTTATGGCAGCACTGGCTTTGGTGCTAATTTTTACGCTGCTGTAGTTTTGCCGCTAATAGCGCCAAAACGGCTGAGACATCAGTACTCAATTACAAATTCATCAAAGCGATTGACCGGCAGACAGTCTTCAATGTCAACACGCTTAACATTTGCCCGCTCGGGACCCACCCGAGCCCAAGCAACCAGGGCAGCTAGCCGCTCATCAGGACCGTCAGCCACAATCTCTACCGTATGGTCGGGTTTGTTGGTGACATAGCCCGTCAGCTGCAGTTCTTGTGCTTTCTTACGGGTGTGATATCGAAAGCCTACGCCTTGCACCCGGCCACAGACTGTAATTTTGATTCTTGACATCTAAGGGGTGAACAAACGGCTGCCCCTATTCTGTATCAAAATGTAATATTTATTTAAGATTTATTAAGAGCGGAAATATCCTTGGCCAAAGGATTTGTATTTAGCAATCACACCTGGGTTTCCATTGACAAGGGCGTTAGGCTATAAGTATTTTTACTTATCGGATCTGGCACCTGAGCTAATGCCGCTTTGACCGTTGCCACACCAGCACCGGGACGACAGCTATTGTCAGTTAGATAACGTTTCCAGGCGCGGCTGCCGGGCACTCCATGAAAGAGCTGCAGCATATGGCGGGTAATGGAGTGCAGCTTTGTCCCTTGGGCGGTCCATCGAGCAATGTAGGGCAGCATGGCCATCGCTACCTGGTGGCGGGTTAAGGCCGCGTCAGTCCCATAAATATCGCGGTCCGCACTTGCAAAGATATAGGGGGTATCGTAGGCCGCTCGACCGATCATGACGGCATCCACCTGTTGGAAATGGCTACTGGCCTGCTGAAGCGTTTTAATCCCACCGTTGATTTCAATCCACAGCTGAGGGAAGTCCTGTTTAAGTCGATAGACATCCTCATAGCGCAGGGGGGGAATCGTGCGGTTGTCTTTAGGGCTAAGCCCTTGCAACCAGGCTTTACGGGCATGCACGGTAAAGCGATCGCAACCCGCTGCCGCCACAGTGGTGACAAAGGCCACCATGTCTTCATAGCGATCGCGCTCATCAATACCGATGCGATGCTTTACCGTCACTGGAATCCGCACCGCACCGCGCATGGCCGCCACACAGTCGGCCACCCGCTCTGGCTGAGCCATCAAACAAGCCCCAAAGTTGCCGCTCTGGACCCGATTGCTCGGGCAGCCCACATTTAGATTAACTTCGTCGTAGCCCATATCTTCTGCAATGCGCGCACATTTGGCCAGCAGCTGGGGGTCATCTCCACCAATCTGTAGCGACAGGGGCTTTTCAGCTGGGTCAAAGCCCAACAGCTTGTTGCAATCGCCATGGAAAATCGCCTGGGCCGTGACCATCTCGGTATAGAGCAGCGTCCGACGGGTAATCTGCCGCATAAAATAGCGAAAATGCCGATCCGTCCGATCCATCATGGGAGCCACACTGAGGGGATGAAGCCGTTGGGAAGTAGGAACAGACATTGGCACAACAGGTTTCTAGAAGGAGATTGATCTTTACTTATCTTTTTAGGCAACAACTTTTATCAGCATTCGCTAGTCATCGTTCTCTTTTTTTAGGTCTCCTAAATACGCTTTTGCCACCTGTGGCTGCCCCCAAATTACCTGTTCATGCTTGTAAATAACCATACCGGGACGGGCTCCCTTGGGTTTATAGACATACTTTGGCTGGGTATAGACGACAGGTACCTGCTCTGACTGCGAGGCCCGACTAAACCAAGCGGCAATATTCGCAGCCCAGGCCAAATTCTCTTCGCTGGCCTGAGACCCAGGCTCTAAGCGCAGCAAAACATGGCTCCCAGGGATTTCTTGGGTATGAAACCACAGATCGTAATCATTGGCGGCCTTAAACGACAGTGCCTCATTTTGATTATTATTGCGCCCGACCCAAACTTCAGTTCCGTCAGGCGTTCGACATGTGTAAAAGTTGGGTAGCTTATCGGGTCGCCCCCGCCCCTGCTGTCTGTTTTGACGCTGATAGGGATCGTCTATGTAGTCCTGCTGGACTAGCTCATCGCGAATTTCTTCTAGCGCCATGAGATCGTCTGCGGCGGTATACTGCGCTGTCTGGGTCAGCGCCGCTTCTATCTGCTCAAGATAGTGCAGCTCCGACTCTACTTCCTTGAGTAAAGGCATGACCGCATCCCGAGTACGCCTAAGTTTTTGATGTCGTTTATAAAATGTCTGGGCGTTTTGCACCGCATTTTTTTCAGGATTTAGGGCTAGGGTCACAGGCTCTCCCGAGGTAAAATCCTGCAGCTGAATCGATGACATGCCCGGCTGCCACTGATGTAAATAGGCCATGAGTAAATCAGCCTGGATGCGGTAGCGTTCAGCCTGATCAGAATCGTCCAGCCGCTGGTGGAAATTAGCAGCTTTTTGTCGCAGTTTCTTGGTTAGATTTTTGATTTTTTGGGTGAGCTGATGATGCAGCTGAGCAAATGTTTGCCGGTTAAGCTGCGCTGTGTAGTATTGATCCAACAGTTCCTGCACAGAGGCTGTTGTGGTACGCGCTCCCGTCCAACCTAGAACCGTATACCCCTCCTCTGTAAAAGCGGGTTGAAACTCGTGTTTTTCTAAACACAGTAACCAGCGCTGCCATTGAGCATACAGCCGCTGCCAATCTGCTGGGGTCAAACTCTCGGTATTTTGAGCTGGGTCCAGATCCGCAGCCCTAGCCAGCTGTTTAGCCAGGGAGGTACTGAGACCGCTGTAGCTTTTTACCATCATTTTACTGAGCTTACCTGGGACTAAACTGATGCGCTCTTGCCAGTCGTCCAGGGGAGCCTTACGGCGGGGCAGAGTGCCGACAATAGCAGGAGGTTGAGCATACTGCCCTCCGGTACGAATTGTGCGGACGCTAGATTGTTGCTCGTTAACCTGATGGGCGGCTGTAACAATTTCTTGCTGGGCGTTGGTCAGCAAAACATTGCTGTATTTGCCCATAATTTCTACATATAAATGCCATGCGACCGGATCATCGGGTCGACGAGAAAACTGTAAGTCAATCGCCCGTTCCCAAGGGGCTAAAAATTCAATTTTTGTTAGGGCCAGCCCGCTAAATTGGTGCTTGAGCTGCTGACTAAAGGTAAATGTCTCAGGTCCTTTTGGAGGGGCAGCTCCGATGTGAATACGCGCCGCCTGGGGATGCCAAGAAATTGTGAGCCAGCCACGGCGCTCAAATGTCCGCAACCCAAGACAAATTGTGTTGCGATCGCGCTGCACTACCTGCTCACAGCGTGCCGGCAACCATTCGACCGCCAATTCACTACAAACGGCTCTAAGCGTTGTTATATCAACTGGCTGCACTCTTTTTCCTCTATTTTGCGTGATTTGGCATTTTTATCAAAAGATTAGCCCTTTTCCAGGAAGTCCCCACCGATCGTGGACATCGTGTCAATAAGGCAAACCTGGCAGAAATAAGCCTTCTCAATCGTTAAGCGTTGTTTTCGTGATGTTTAACTCTTGTTTTTTTCGTTAACATTTCGGTAACGGCATTTAGTCATTTGCGTAATCATTAGGCTGCATCGCTACGCTTAATAGCAGTTGACATTTTTCAAGGATTATGAAACTAGCGTTCTAGGCGACACACTTATGGACATCAAGCTTATTAACATTGGTTTTGGCAATATCGTATCTGCCAATCGCGTCGTGGCTATCGTTAGCCCTGAATCTGCACCGATCAAACGACTCATTGGCGACGCTCGCGACACGGGTCAGCTGGTTGATGCGACCTATGGCAGACGGACTCGCGCTGTGATCGTGACGGACTCAGACCATGTCATTCTATCGGCCCTACAGCCAGAAACCGTAGCCAACCGATTTATCATCAACAAAGATATGAACGGGGATAACTAAACCACCGTTGGGCGGGTTCCACCTGCACACAGACTCGAGCGGTTTACACTAAAGACATTCCTCATGTTTAAGAGATTGCTTTTGCAAATGTCCGTTAATTCCGCTCGTCCTCCTGCCCTAGACAAAATTGTTAAGCGTTTTCAACGGATTCAAGATCCGCGACGCCGCTACGAGCAGCTGCTTTGGTATGCCAAGCGTCTAGACGATCTTCCTGACGACGCTAAAACACCGGAAAACAAAGTCAAAGGCTGTGTCTCTCAGGTCTATATCATTGCCGATACCAACGACCAGGGACATGTCAGATTTCAAGGCGATTCCGATGCCCAGATCACCAAAGGGTTAGTAGCCCTGCTAATTGAAGGGCTAAAAGATCTGCCGCCCGGCGATATTGTGCAGTTAGAGCCTGACTTTATTAAAGAGACTCAGCTAGACGTCAGTCTCACACCGTCACGCGCCAACGGGTTTTACAACATCTTTAAGACAATGCAGCAAAAAGCATTGGCTCTCGCTAGTACAGCCCAATAAAATCAGGCACTGCGGTGACACCCGTAGGATGCTGAGCGACTGCGTTGCTAATCGATCGGTTCATCCTATAAGTCGGCCAGGGCGAATTCATCGCTATAGAAATCGTCTTCCATGTCGCTGTTGAGGTGAGCACTCAGCCCAAACGCAGCCAGCAGTCCGCTATTCTCGGTTGTTGAATCTAAAACACTCGCCTGTAGCTCGTACCATACTGGAGCAGCTGCCGCTAAGAGCTGTCGGCCCTGGGGTGTAGCCTTTAGAGACTGACTCCGTTTATCTTTTCCAGGACCAATGTCTATCCAGCCCCGCTTACACATGCGGTCGACCGTACGGCTGATCGTAGATTTTTCCATCCCTAGCATTTGACCCAGCTGACCAGGCGGGAGCGGTCCTCGGCTCACAATCGTCGCTAAAATATTGAGCTGATTGATGGTGAAGCCCTGGGGTCTTAGCGCGTCGTCATACAGACGAGTCACCATGCGATTAAGCTGTCGTAGCCGCATGGCAATACAGTCATTGGTCATCTGACGGGCAATTTCTTTGGGGGTGCCGGATACCGTCATGATCGCAGAAAAGAATCGCTAGTTGTATATTCAACCATTTGATCACAGCAATCACCAGTCTGACGAAATCAGCTCGCTTGTGATTTACATTGAGTATTTCTTCTTAATACTCGTTAATATTAACGAGTACGTAATCATGGCTACTACATGGATTTTCTCGACCCCACTATGACTGACAGTCTATGGATTGGGTTGATTGTGGGACTAGCTGCTTTGGTGCAGAGTCTGACTGGTTTTGGCTTTGCCCTGGTGGCCGTCTCGCTTTTGCCCTTGTTTATGGACCTGCATCTGGCGGTGAGTTTAGTGAGCGCTGTGAGTTTGGTGAATAATGTGGCGCTTTGGTGGTACCACCGGGACAGCTTTGAATGGTCACGGGTGGCTCATCTATCAGCGGCGGCGTTAGTAACGATTCCGGTGGGGGTGATTGGGCTGCAGTATGTACCAGAACATCTGGCCCTGCAGGGTCTGGGGTTGTTAGTGCTGGCCTTCGTGGTGTACTCAGGACTGCAGCTATCGCTGCCTGAACTCACCGGTCGTCCATGGGCCTATGCCTTTGGGGCCGCCTCGGGTGTCTTGACCGGGGCTTTTAATGTTGGGGGGCCACCCATTGTCATCTACGCCAGCTGTAATCAGTGGAGCCCACAGCAGTTTAAGAGCAACCTGCCGGGGGTACTGTGTGTGCTGTCATCAGTTGCGATCGCAACCCACTTTTGGCAGGGAGACTTTGATGCGACCCTGATGACCCAGGTAGGCTATGCGTCTCCCTTTTTTGCAGCTGGGCTGGGACTGGGTCTATGGCTGTCTAACTATATTGATGCAGCTGCCTTTCGTCAGGTCGTACTGGTGCTGCTAGGAGGGCTTGGTCTCAAGCTTTTAGTTTAGAATCCCTGATAACCCATCTACAGAGGGATTACTCCAGCAACGCTACGGTGGAGTGGGTTCAGGGTCTTCAGCATCTGGCATTACATCAACAGTTTCATCAGTAATTACTTCTACCTCAGGTTTAGCAGCAGGCGGTTCTGCAGGCAGCTCTTCTTCTGCAGGATCCACGTCCCCTCCAGGCTCGCTCTCCACAGGAGCCACATCTAAGGGCGGGTTATCTCTAAGATCCTGTCGTAGCGTGTCTCCTAGGCTAGGTTCTGGGGGCTGTTCAACCGTATCCGGCGGGTTTTCTAGACTGAGCTTAGCAACCTCTCCACGAAAATACGCCTCGCGATACTGGAGAGATTCAGAAAAGGCCACCCCTGCTCGAAAGGCAATTAGCGCATTTTCAGTATCGCCAATCTGTTGATAAAGCTGCCCCAAACGGTCATAGGCTTCTAGGATGCCATGCTGGTTATAGGCCTGCTGCTCGGCCCGCACCAGCAGGTTATACATCACTAGCGCTTCATTATTCAGTCCTTGCTCAGCGTACAGATCGCCTAGCTCTTTGAGCACCGTACTGACATGGCCGTATAGCTCCAGACGCTGGGCCGTTACATAGGCCAGGTTGTAATACTCCACCGCTAGGGGGATCCTTTCAATCGCTCGAAAATTTCGAGCCATATTGATTTCCAGGGGTAGCTCCCGGTCATTTTGCCCGGTGGAGCGATAGAGCTGCAGCAGTTCTGCTTGGACCGGTAGCGCCTGGGTATATTTTTTCGATTCCTGATAGCTGTAGATCAAGTCGTTGAGATACTGGGTATGGGCCAGAATGTCCCCCTCGGTCTTGGCGACGGCCGCAAGCTGGCTATATAGCTGGGCCGCATTATCAAATTCAAACCACTGCAGATAGTGAGCCGCGAGGATAATCACCCAGTCTCGCTGAGCAGCTGTGTCTGCTGTCATATCGATCAGCTGCTGATAAATCTCGGTGGAGGTATCCTGCATCCGCAGCACCTGGGCAATATTGGCGATGGTTTCTACACGCTCCAAGGTAGCTGTGGCTTTTTCGGCTTCCCAAATACGATTAAGTCTGACCGCCATCAGCCGTACCTCTTGCGATCGCTGAGAGTTCCAGGCTTGCTGGGAAATCCGAGTCAGGGCCTCCAGCTCGGCTTCTAAACCAAACACCCGGCGCAGCTGCACCTCTCGCATCCATAGAGCAAACGCCTCATCGGGCTGTTCTGCCAGCAGCAGCGCTCGGGCCTGGGCATCCAGCTCAAACAGAGCCACTTCCAGGTCATACAGCTCCAGCGGGCTGAGGGGACGGTCCACCACCGTCGTGGGCAGCAGCGGATCGCGCGGGTCCTCTGCCAGCGGGTCCATTAAAAAAGCGTCTAATAAAACCGGGTCTAGCCGACCATAGGCCGGTAAAGACGCCGACAGCAGCGCCAGGGCGGCCATACCACCGAGCAGCTGCTTGCCTAGCGATCGCAACCCAGGCCATTTTCGTAAACCAAAATAAACAGTCATTTACAGAACTTCGTACTCGCGCTGCGTTGCGACCGTGAGCGGTCACCTGTGCTGTAATCTTAAGATCTTGTGTAAATCTTTTGTCAGCAGGTCTTTGCTGGCTGCTTAACCATAACAAATCTGTTAACTATGTCCCCAAATGTAGCAACCCGTACTATTCGGATTGGTTCTCGTAAAAGTCAACTTGCCCTAGTGCAGACCCATTGGGTGCAGGGTGAGCTACAAAAGCGATTTCCTGAGATTAACTTTGAAGTTAAAACCATGGAGACCCAAGGGGACAAAATTTTAGATGTCTCCCTGTCTAAAATTGGCGATAAGGGTCTGTTTACCCAAGAGCTAGAAGACGACATGCTCAATGGCACCGTTGACTTTGCGGTGCATTCGCTAAAAGATTTACCCACCCGCCTACCTGAAGGACTGATGCTTGGCTGCGTCACCGAGCGAGAAGACCCTGCCGATGCGCTAGTGGTCCATGAAAAACATGCCGGTAAAACCCTAGACCAGCTGCCCGAGGGCGCCATCATTGGCACCTCATCGCTGCGTCGTCTGGCCCAGCTGCGTCACCATTTTCCTTCATTTCAATTTAAAGATATTCGCGGCAACCTTAATACCCGTCTGCGCAAGCTTGATGAGGGCCAGTACGACGCCATTATCCTGGCAGTAGCCGGTCTGAAGCGTTTGGGTATGGGCGATCGCATCCAGCAGGTAGTGCCCGCAGAGATTTCTCTTCATGCCGTCGGTCAAGGAGCCCTGGGGATCGAATGCCGCAGCGGTGACGACGATATTCTCACTGTGATTAAATCCTTAGAGCATCTGCCTACGGCTCAGCGCTGCTACGCCGAGCGCGCCTTTTTACGGGAGCTAGAAGGCGGCTGTCAGGTTCCCATCGGGGTTAATACAGTGATTGAGGGCGATACCCTGACACTGACCGGGATTGTGGCCAGTCTGGATGGTCAAACCCTGGTCAAAGATGACATTGCAGGACCAGTGGCCACCGCCGATGAGATGGGGACTACGCTGGCTAAGCGGGCTAAGGATGCTGGTGCTCAAGAGATCTTGGATGCGATCGCAGCCGAAAGCCGTTAGTTTTTTCTATTCCATTATTGGACCATTGACCCAAAAATTGTGGGGACGTTGAATTCAACGTCCCCACAATTTTTATTACCCATCCGTAGGCTTAAGCACTATGCACGGAGCCAATCCCCCTCTAGACTTGATCCCGTGGCATGTGGGTTTTTCAACGGGGCACCAGAGACGCGATGCGAATTCTATTTGTGGCAGCAGAGGCCTCACCCTTAGCAAAGGTGGGCGGTATGGGAGATGTGGTCGGTACACTGCCTAAAGCATTGCGAGCTATGGGACACGATGTCCGCATATTGATGCCTTACTACGGCTCGATGAGCAGCAAGATTGACATCCCCAATGAGCCCGTTTGGTGGGGATATGCCATGTTCAACACCTTTGCTGTTTACGAAACCACTCTGCCCAAGTCAGAGGTTCCTCTGTATCTATTTGGGCATCCAGCATTTGACGGCAACGAAATCTATGGCACCGAAGACGAGGATTGGCGCTTTACCTACTTTGCTAACGGCGCGGCCGAATTTTGCTGGAACCACTGGAAGCCCGACATTATCCACTGTCACGACTGGCATACCGGTATGCTCCCCGTGTGGATGCACCAGTCTCCAGAAATCTCGACCGTCTTTACCATTCACAACCTGGCCTATCAGGGTCCCTGGCGCTGGAAGCTAGAAAAAATTACCTGGTGCCCCTGGTATATGCAGGGAGATACGACGATGGCAGCGGCTCTTTTATATGCTGACCGAGTCAACGCGGTTTCACCCACCTATGCCCAGCAGATCCAGACCAAAGAGTATGGCGAAAAGCTAGAAGGGCTCTTGTCCTACATCAGTGAAAAACTAACCGGTATCGTTAACGGCATTGACTTAGACGAGTTTAACCCCGCCACCGATCAACAAATTGCGAAAACCTACACTGCCGAAACCTTAGAAAACCGCGCCGATAACAAAGCGGCGCTGCAGTCAGAAATGGGCTTGGAAGTCAACGAGAATCGCTTTGTCATCGGCTTAGTTAGCCGTCTAGTCGAGCAAAAAGGCATCGACCTAATTTTGCAAACCATGGACCGCTTTTTAGCCTACACCGATGCCCAGCTGGTATTACTGGGCTCCGGCAACCGTCATTATGAAACCCAGCTGTGGGAGCTGTCTAACCGCTTCCCCGGACGTATTTCTGTGTATCTCATGTACAGCAGCCAGCTCGCCCAAAAGATCTACGCTGGCTCCGATGCATTCCTGATGCCCTCCCGGTTTGAACCCTGCGGCATTAGCCAAATGATTGCCATGCGCTACGGCTGTATTCCCATTGTTCGTCGGACAGGTGGCTTAGTCGATACCGTTAGCCACCACGATCCCGTCAATGCAAAGGGCACCGGCTACTGCTTTGACCGCTACGAGCCTTTAGACCTGTTTACCTGTATGGTGCGGGCCTGGGAAGGTTTCCAGTACAAGCCATTTTGGAAAAAGCTTCAGCAGCGAGCCATGGCCGAAAACTTTAGCTGGGAAAAGTCGGCGCTGGAGTATATCAAGCTTTACAGCGATGTTAAGGGCCTGTCTCCTGAGAGTCAGATTCCAGTTGAATATGGCGGCAAGCTAACCATCAAGAAATAAGCCGCTGCTCTCGGTGCTTAAACATCCAGTTTGCTCTCCACCTCAGCTAGCTTTTGAGCAAAGCGCATCCGATGACGACGAGACACCTGTTGTTCTGGGTCAACACCGTCAAACGTAGGCGGAATCCAGGCACGAACAACAAGTAAAGCCCCCAGCACAAGGAGAAAAGCACAGGCAGCCATCACCTGCACCCATGGGGTTTCTAAAATACCTCGTACAATAATTTCCCGTAATACGGAAACAATTGATATTTCTACAGCAACCCCAATAGAGACACGATGCTCTTTCAAATAGATAATCAGTAGTCGAAACAGTTCCACTAGAATTAGCAGGAACAAAATATCAGCGGTAACCCGAGGAAAGTTTAAGGGTGGCAACAGCGACAGAAACATCTCTCGTAGCTGAATCACCATAAAACTGAATAGACCAATACACAGCGAAATTACGATTAAATCCTGGATTAACTCCAGAAACCGTACGATATGGGTGCCATTGAACCAGTTAACCCAGCGCTGGGACGTTGATGCGGATGAAGGTTCCATAGTATTTATCGGAGGTAATAGCTCAGCCACCTTCATGCTCAGCGGTTTACCACGATTTGTAAAATGTCAATCTTAAAATCGATCAATAATCTAAGCTTATAGAAAATACCTATAGGTATTTGCCTGGCAAATGTATTGAGGACAGCCGCGTTACCTCTATGCCTCAGGAATGGGCAGACTGCCGTTTTCACAATTTGTGATTTGTTCTATCACCCGCTTCAACTCAGCCCGCTCGCTCTGTTGAATTGTTTGAATCATAGAGATATTAGTTAGCTCCATACTCAGACGTACCCAGTAAGCTCCAGTAACTGATTCAAAATCAACCGGAGGCATTTGAGCAGCATAGGACTGGTTTAAGTCCAAAGAAAGTTTCTCGCTAAGAGCACGCACGACATACTGTCTATGCGGTTCTGCCTGTGTAATCAAGTCATTCATAGGCTCCGAAAAGATCTCGGTGATTTTCTCTTCGGTCGCCTGTTTTTGCAGCCAGATTTCCAGAGTAGATACAGGCCAGTCGGTAGTCTCTTCATCGACTTTAGCAAACGCATGAGCTTCAGCATAGGAGACAATGCCATCGGTGTCATAATCTGCCGAGGCAACGGGTTTACCTGTGCGGTCGATACCACTTAACCCGGCGAAAAAGCTGGAGCTATAGTCGCGATAGTCGGCTTCATTAACGGCAGGTGTACAGCCCACCGACGGTCGTTCGGCAACAGTGGCAAAGAAACCGCAGCGAGTTTGTAGCGCCACCGGATTGTCGGGATTGCCTTGTTCATAAATGAGATTGGCAAACGACCCTGAAAAACACTGAGCCATCATGGTTACAAACGGCTGATCTGCCGGTAGCCGATCGAGCCAGCTACCTAGCTGCTGCACCGAAACCAGTTTCTCTTCCCAGAGAATCATGGCGTTGTTGTCAGAATTCTTGTTGTTGTAGGCTCCATGTCCGGTGAAATAGAAAAATGCAGGACAGGGAGAGGACTTGTTCGCAAGGTTTTCAAACCACTGTTGAGCATTCTCTACAGTAGCCGCACCATTTAGGTTGTCGATTTCTGGGGGCTTAAACTGTTCTTGACCGACAGGATTGATGTAGCGCACGGTGGCCTCACCGTCATTGCCGTTGGCAAAATACTGTCGCCCGTTGCTGAAATCGATGCCAAAGGACATTAGCGTGCGCTGAAAATAGCGCACATTTTTTTCAAGGGCAATTTCGTTGTAGTGGGGAGCGCCGCCGCCAGCAAGGACCAAAAACTCTAGGGGAAAAGCCTCTGACTGCTGGCTCAGTTTAGCTGACGGTGTGGATGCAATATTTTCTGTAGACGCCTGTTTGTGCCAGCCTAAACCCAGACCGATAGCCACTCCCATTAGACTGGCGGTGAATAGCTGCGTAGAAAAAGTGAGACGGCCCATAGGAATCAGGATGACGCTTTACATATTCTAAGCCGTAGTTATCGGTAGCCGTTTTGAGCTAACGGTTCGTGCCTGAGGTGTGGGCGTGATTACAATAGGAAAGATTTTGGCCCATGGTATTAGCGCCATCACATTTGTCAGCCTATGCATCAGCTTGTCACCGCTGCCCTTGACGCCCAGGACTATCGCCGGGCAAAACAGCTTATTAAACAGTGGCGGAAGGCGGCTCCTAAGGATCCTTGGATGCTGCTGTCTATCGGTCGATTACAGGAGGGGACGCTGCAGTGGGACGCTGCGGAAAAAACGTATCTGACATTTTTAAAGCGGGTTAACAATCCTAAGCTTATGGGTCAGGCCCGCGCCGGACTAAAGCGGGTACAGCAGGCCCGCGAGGCCCATCGGCAAGAGGCGCTAGATGAAGCGAATGCAGTCTTGGGCAGCGATGAGCCAGGATTGCTAGCCCTGATGCCGCCGGACAATGCTCAGCAGGCCGCGATGGAGCTAGCAAAAATCCTCAGGATTGACCCCTATATGGCTCGGCTCCAGCTCCCCAAGCAGGGGCTACGTCTGCAGCGCACTGGCCCTATTGGGGAGATGCAGTACTACGGTGAGGCGCTACAAGCCGTGGGGATTCCGGCCTTATGGTCTACGGTTGAGGCGCTTAAGACCGTGCAGGTATTTCAGGTGAAGCACTTTCAGGCGGTGTCGCCTCAGCCCGTTGTCACCTGTCAGAGTCCGACAGGTCAAATGGGCTCAATTCAGTTTGATTGGTCGGAGGTGACTCAAATCGTGCGGGCTCAGCTGCCGATGTTTGAGCAGATTACAGAAAAAGGGCCCTGGGGGAAAAAGCAGAGTAAGGAGCAGGTATTGGACTATGTGCAGATACTCGATCTGCATATCCACGGGCGTAAAATTATCTTGAGAAGTTGCGATCGCACCTACGAGTTCCGCAATAGCGTGTCCCTAGTCCCCAACGAAACCAACCTCACATCCACCCGTATTCGTTGGAACGGCTTGCTGCAAACCATCAACCGTAGTACCCAGTGCCCGACGCTAGAAGACTTTACCAATTTTGGCCAGGGCGCCCTAGATATGATTTCGCTACTGCCATACCTGCCTACCTATTTAGACCTCAACCGCCGTAAGCCCAGCGATTGGGATACCGCCTTTCAGATTTATACCACCCTGCGTTTTTATCAAACCCTGGAAGTCTAGAGTTGCTTAAATCAGTCAAGACTCGGGCGGTGGCGTAATCCTAAATCGCTGCAGCTGACGACTGATCTTATTAAGTAAGCTAAAGTCTGCTTCCGGCAGCTCGCCACCTCGCTTGTCTGGGTTTTCCGCAGACAAGAACGCAAATGCCTGACGAAATGTTTTACCATCGACCCTAATGGGCGCGTCCAAATGACAAGGAAGCACGCGCTCAAATGGTAGCTTAGCCACTTCGTCTGCCCAGCTCAGCACGGATTTAGCCCCACGATTAAAAATCAAAGATTGCAACACTGGCGCCACCAAAAGTCTGCCGCTATCACTCAGCCGCTCAAAAGACCGCTGCCATCCAGACTCCCAATCAAACGGGTATAGACCAAAGTAGGACCGTTTAGACCGATCTGCTGCCTTTTTCCGATTTCGTAGCACCTGCCCCCACTGCGGATCCTTTAGGGCATCGGGCCGAAAGTAAAACGCAAACAATGCAATCCGCTGCCATCCCTTACGGCGATTCTCAGCCGTATCGGCAGGGGCATCGGCAGCAGTATCTTTAGCATGGAACAACAGCGGATAGCTATCTAACTGCACAATCGGTGGGGGCTCAGCCGGAATCGAGACCACTGAATCCGTCACCAATAGAGTTTTTGAAGCGCGATGAAAGAGGGCCACTTCTGAAAAAGGACCAATACCTAAGTCAATGGGTCCTAGCACCCGATAGTCACACTCATCCCCAAACGGAGCATCGGCAGAATTTCTAGGCAGCCAGTGGGTCCGCCCCATAGGAAAGCCGAGCCAGCTCAGGGGCAGATTTAGCGGAAAGCTCCACTGATGACGGACAGCATAAACCTGGGCTGCAGGAAACTTGCGCGCGAAGGGACCAACAAATACCTTATGCTCCAGTCCCGTCACCGTTGGCAAAATGATGTATTTTACTTCGCCATGAACGGCTTCTAGCTCATTCACCAGACGAACACACTCAGGAGTAGGCGCAACCGGTGCATAGACCAGCAAACCGCCCGCTGCTAAACGAAGCACCGTCATCCGAATAGGCACAACGACATAGAAAATGCCCTGCATCTGATCAAAAGTCCAAACCTGATCAGCGATGACTTCGCGGCACAGGGTACGCCGCTGACCATAGGGATACAGCGGTACCAGCGGCCACCATGGCCACGACCAATCAGCGGAACGCTCAACTGATCCCACTTCAGACACACCCTATCCTCCAGATCTAAGCCCAAGCCTTAGTATTTTAGGGGGTTGCCGATCCTTGGTATGGCGACATCTACAAAATCTTGGCTCTCAGAGAATCATCACAGGCCAGTTCATCACTCACAACTAAACCCAGAGAAGTTTTGAGACCCACCATCTTCCACACGTTCAGGCATCAACGCATAAACGGGTCTACCCGGCTTCCATACCTACATCGAACCCCATAGCCCCAAAATCTATGAAGGCTTCGCACAGCTTTGATTTTTATCCATGCCTAAAGATAGTTACAAAATTTTACTAATTAGGGTGTCATTATTTCACTCAGTTTCTCCTTACACACCCTCTAGAGCCTCTGCCGATATGGTGGGGAATTTTCGACAGAAGAGCACCAAGCACCATCAAGACTAACTTCAAGTAGATAGGTAAAGAAAACTGGCTAATTGTAGATGAAACTTATATTTTTTACGCATATATAGTGGCTAGAATTGCAGATGAGTGTGTGAGCTACGAAAAACCCACGACAAAACTAATTCCTACCATGGCTAACACCAATTTTGCGCCCACGATAGCTCCTGCAATCTCTACGCCACTACAGACACCTTCATCAGAATCCGCGTTTGAAACGCAACTCCAAGCCGCCCTCGAACACGCTCGTCGTCTGACTGAAATGTACGGGCCCGAAGGCATTGAAGTAGCGCTTGCCTGGGAAACTGTCGAAGAACTGCAAACGGCTAAGGCTGGTCACCAAAAGGTCAATCCAACCATAGCCTTTGTTCGCTACTGTGCCGAGAATCCCGGTGCTTCTGAAACGCGCGTGTATGACGTCTAATCTATTAGACACTCATACTCAGGCATTGCCTTTCTTCTTAAGACGTACACTTGAAGTCTCTGCCATATCGGTAGGGACTTCTTACTAATACAAAAGGAACGCAGCTCCTTCCATAGATAAATTTCACTATATGACGGAAACAACAATGATAAATTACAGGTTTCCGTTTGTATCAGAGAAGAGATTTTAAAGCACTGCAGGAATATGCTGTATACATGAGTTGAAAAGCTCATAGTCGCTACACAAAGGAGGTCTAACGATAGATATTTCGATAGGATCATCCGATAGTTCAAAGACAACACCCAGCCACATCCCTGATATTTCTTCTTACTGGCACTAGAGAGCCCTGTCGATAGTAGGTACAGCTTACTTTAAGCAGCTCTAAAAAGTCTCATTTATTTTAGAAGAGTTCCTCAGTTGAGTGTTCTGGGTGTTGTTGTGTTTTAAAGCATTTCTCAATCCAACACCCATTGCTATAACTCATGGGGCTGCAGCAAACGATAGAGCATTAATCCTGATTCCACCTCAGTTTGTGTGTGAGGATTTAATCAATGGTCTCCGT
>ERZ1740070.199-NODE-199-length-42235-cov-7.195946_pt1 | contig 42235 bp, 38 predicted proteins | sample MGYA00581734_ERZ1740070 | MGnify/ENA primary metagenome ERZ1740070 (study PRJEB43018, sample SAMN04849744) | marine metagenome | isolation source: floating plastic debris | place: Pacific Ocean | collected 2008-09-01 | study: EMG produced TPA metagenomics assembly... | reverse complement strand
ATGGCCGGTATTCGTCGCTCTGGCACCTTCAAATGCAAGACGAAGAAGCGGCTTAAGCCACATTGATCCTGAAAGCCGCCAGACACGACGTTTGAAATGGACTGAGTAAGCCGCCTCCAAGCAGCTTACTCTGCTGCCTGAACCGGCGGTTCAGCGTCGTTGGCGCGCGCGCGCTGTTGCAGGACCTTCTTGAGGTCCTCTAGCTTGGGCGCGTTTGTCGTGTCATCCTCGTATTCGGTTTCCGGTGCGTCCTCATCCTCCTCCCACAGGATTGTGGGGGATTTCACCTGACGGGCTGCGCGCTGCAACGCCCAATCGCGCCCCGCACGGCTGGCACGCCCACCACCGAGACGCGCAATTAAACGGAAAATCCAAAGCGCATACGTTGTTGCCCAAACCCGAAGCGCCAGCATGGACGGCGTGAAGACAAGCGTGAGAACTGTCGCGATACCAAGGCCAAAAACTACGGCTGTTGCCAATTGCTTCCACCACAACGCGGTCGGGCTGTCGACAGAGTACCCACCGCCAAAGAAGTCAAGGCTGAGCCCAAACATCATAGGCGCGAGGCCTGCCATGGTTGTGATTGTGGTCAACAGAACCGGACGAATGCGGTCTTCCGCGGTGCGAACAATCGCTTCGATCCTAGGCATGTAGCGCGAATACTCCTGGTAGGTGTCGATTAGAACAATGTTATTGTTCACAACGATCCCCGCCAAAGCGACGATGCCGGTTCCTGTCATAATGATCGAGAATGTCTGATCCATCACCAGCATCCCGATCAGGACGCCCGTCGTGGACAATACCACCGCCAGCAAAACCAAAGCTGCGTTATAGAAGCTGTTGAACTGCGCTAGCAGGATGATGAACATCAATCCAAGTGCGGCGCCAAACGCCTGACCCAGGAACGCCTGGCTTTCTGCTTGTTCTTCCTGATCGCCAGTCCACTCCCACTCGATACCCGGCAGTGGGTCCGTGTCGAGCCATTCAGTTAGAACGCCGATGCGTTCGTTGGCGTTGACAGGAATGATCCGTGCACCTTCATCAATTGCAGACTGAACGCTCTCTGCCGGAGCTGCGTCCGGCGACGCAAAGACTGCGTATTGGGTGCCATTCGTACCAGTAACAGAGCCATCCGGCGCTTCTTCGATCAGCGACAGCGTTTCGTCTCCGTCTGGACCAGCAACCACGACTTTGGAAAGGCCCACGAGCACATCCGCTTTCACGTCAAAGAACCGCGTTTGATCGATCCGGTCGATTTGCGACAGCTTCGCCACCGGTTGGCGCGTTATGAAGTTTGACAGCGGGACCAAACCATCGGCCGTGCGGACGCGCAGCGTGTCGAGCGTAGACAGGAACCGGTCTTCTTCGGGAAGCCGCACGCGAATTTCGATCTCTTCATCAGAGGTCGGCACGCGCATCGTATCAAGCAGTATGCCCCGTGTAACAAGCTGCACCATGGCCCCAACCGTTGCCACATCCGCGCCGTAGCGCCCGGCCTTTTCGACATCGACATCGATCTGCCAATCGATGCCGGGCAGGGGGCGGCTGTCCTCGATCAAGGTCAGGCCTGGGGTTGCCTCGAACTGTTGGCGCGTCGTTTCCGCCGCCGCGTGCAAAGCATCCCAACTGTCGGCTTTAAGCCGCAAATGAACAGGTTTGCCGCTGGCCGGGCCTTGTTCGAGTGCTTTGATCTCAACCTCAATACCGGGCAGGACCGACGCTGTCGCGTTCAATTCATCAATGATGACGTTACCGTCTAGATCGGGGCGGTCAGAACGCGCTTCCCATGGAATGGTCTCGAACTGGACCTGTCCAATTGTATCGCCGGGAATTGCTGCACCGCTGGCGTCCGTGTTCAAACCGCCGTCACCGGCGAATGAGAACGCGTTGATGACGCCAGGATGCGCGATCACGATATCCTCAACCCGTTTCACCAGCGCGTCTTTCTCATCAAGGCTCAGGTTCCCGCGGGCGCGGACATAGGCGATGGCCTGTTCCGGCTCGGATTCGACAAAGAATTCGACCCCATTGTTGTTCTCGCCAAAGTAAGTGAACACACTGAACACAAACCCAAGAACAGCCGCGCCTGCCACCAAAGGCATCACGGGGTTCCCGGCAATGAACTTGATCATGTGACCAAACAGCGTGCGCCGACGACGACCATCAACGCGGTTGCGTTCCCACGTGATCGACGCTGCATCCAGTACGATGGATGCGAGGATAGAGCCAATCAGGAACAAAAGAATGCCCGGAACATGGCCGACAATCCCGTCACCAATCGGCGGGAAAAGGAAACCAGGTTCCAGCAGCATCATCGCGCCAAGGAACAGCATGGTCAGAACCACTGGCACCATCGCCGCGCGGAACACCCACGGCGTGCTGTCTTTCAGGCGCGTGGATGCGTTGTCGAGCACACGTGAAAACCGGCCTGTGACACCGCCCATAACGGGCAGATAGACCAGCGCCACTACCAAAGACGCAGAAAGAACGAAGATCAATGTAACCGGCAACATGCCCATGAATTCGCCGGGCACACCGGGCCAGAACAGCATAGGCAGAAACGCACAGAGCGTCGTTGCCGTTGAACTGACCACCGGCCAGAACATGCGTTTGGCAGCTTCGACATAAGCGTGCATCGGGCCGGAGCCTTCTTTGATGCGCTTGTCGGCATATTCGACAACGACGATGGCCCCATCAACCAGCATCCCGACCGCAAGGATCAGACCGAACATAACGATGTTGGAGATACTCACGCCCATAATCGTGAGAAACACAAAGCACAGCAGGAACGAAGTTGGGATTGCAAAGCCCACCAAGAGTGCCGCGCGAAGACCAAGGGCGGCCAGCACGACGATCATCACAAGAGCAACCGCGGTAAGAACGGAGCCTTCCAGCTGGCTGACCATACTGTCTACGATACGGGACTGGTCGTTGGAACTGCCAACTTTCACAACCGCGCGCAGCTCCGGTGGCCAGTTTTCGGCCGCTGCCGCAACCTCTTGTTTCACAAGGGTCGCCGTGTCGATCAGGTTAAAGCCTTTGCGCTTGACCACCTGCAGGGCCAATGTCTTTTCGCCGTTGAACCGCGCTGTGCCCTCGCGATCCTCGAATGTCAGATTGATCGTTGCCAGATCACCAAGTGTGACGACCCGGTCGCCGTTCACTTTGACAGGCAGATCATACACATCTCGCGGTTCGTCAAAGCTCGACGGGATTTTGACGGCAAACGTGCCTTGTTCGCTGCGCAACTCGCCGGCGGCAATCAGTTGGTTGTTGTTCTGAACAACGCTGATTAGCTCGCTGGCTGTCACGTTATAGCTTTCGAGCTTGAGTGGATCGATCACAACCTCAAGCATCTCATCGCGATTGCCCGCAAGGCCAGCTTCGAGAACCGGTTCAAGTGATTCCAACCTGTCCTGCAAGTCCTTGGCAACCTGCGCCATCGTCCGTTCCGGAACGGGGCCCGTCAGGTTAATGATGACAATCGGGAATTCGGAAAAGTTGATCTCAAAGATCGAGTATTGTTCTGCACCGGTCGGAAATTGCGACTGCGCCTTGTTCATCGCGTCCCGGACATCCGCCATGACTTGCGTCTTGTCCCAGCCGAACTCGAACTCCAACGCGACACCGGCATAGCCTTCTGCCGCTGTGCCGGACATTTGTTTCAAGCCGTCAAGGTCAGCAAGCTCTGTCTCCATTGGCTTGACCAACAAGGTCTCGCTATCCGCCGCTGAAATGCCGGGAAAGACTGTCGACACGAAAAGCGCCGGGATCTCGATGTCAGGCTCACCCTCTTTGGGAAGCCCGACATAAGCGGCCGTCCCAATGGTCAAAGACAGCGCAATGAACGCCAGCACCATTCGTGCGCGTTCAGCCGCCCAATCGACGATGCCGGTCATTGGATCACCTCTTCAAAGCTGGGCGCTATCATCACGCCATCAGTGACAAACTCTTGCCCGACAGTGATGACGTCGACCTGTTCTGGCAGGCCGCTCAAGTAAATGCCTTCTGGCGCGTCCCGAAGAACGGTCACAGGCATGAACTTCGCCTTTGACTCCGCATCGATGGTGCGAACACCCAAAGTGCCTTCGTCATTGAGCGTCAAAGCGGATGACGCCAGAACATGCGCCATCACACCCTGCGCTTCGATCATTATTTCTGCGGTTTGACCATCGCGGATGGAAAGTTCTGGATTCGGCGCAGTCAATTCAACGCGGAACGTGCGCGTGGTCGGGTCAGCCGAGCGTGACAAGAACGTGACGCGGGCCACGATTTCCTGACTGTCATTCAAGCGCGCGCCAGCGCGTGTTCCAACCTCAACGCGATTGACATCCGCCTCGGGGACAAAACCCACCACCTTGATCGGGTCCAGTTGGATCACAGTTGCGCATAGCGCCCCGGGTTGCAGCCAACTGCCAAGCTCGGATGTGTCGGATTCCAGCAAACCAGCAAAGGGTGCGGTGATGTCGAGCCGGTCAATTTCGGTCTTTGCCCGCGCGACGGCTGCATCGGCGCTTTCAATGCTCGCCTGCAAGCTATCCAGACCTGCCTCAGCCGCTTTCACACCAGCTTCGGCACTCACGATAGCCGCCTGTGCGCTTTGCACTGCTGCTTCGGTATTGGCGACGCGGGTCTGGCTGGCAAAGCCGTCCTGGCTTAGACGGCTGGCTGCGACAGCGTTGATATCAGCCTCCTGAAGACGGGCTTGCGCCTCAACCAAGCGGGCCTGCGCCTCTGGAATGCGAGCCTCAACCTCAGGCCGGCGCGCGATGGCTTCGGCCAACCGGGCCTCGGCTTCTGCCAAGGATGCAGCACTTGTTCCCGGATCAAGCTGGCACATCAATTCGCCCTCTTGAACAAATGCGCCTTTGCGCAGAGGCTCTGAGATGACTTTGCCGCTGGTTTGGGCCAACACCGACACCTGTCGTGCCGCTTCGGTTTCGCCGCGCAACCGAACAACTGTTTCGATCTCTCTGGCAACTGACCGCATGGCCATCACCCGCACAACACCTTCGGGCAAGGCTGTTTCGGGTTCCGACGCGGATTCAGTTTCGGGCGCAACTGCCATAGTTTCAACGGGGCCCGTTACCTGTTCGCGCGGGCTTATATCGCGCACCAGCGCGAACAAACGGTCACGTTCGATGACAATACCAAAGAGAAGAGCCGCAACCAGAACGGCGGTTATGAGGGAAACGATACGCATCAGACGGGCCTTTTTGCCTGCTCAGTGTTTCAAGGTCTTTTGGCCAGTCCGTCGTTATGATCGCCGGATCCTGACGTAAGTTGCCATAAGGAATTACGGTGAACCGATTAGTTTAGATTACTTCTCACAACGCCTTTTTTCAAGGGAATGCAATCAATTTAACGCTGACTGCGACAAGAATGTATATTCGATTAACATTTTCCGCCAGCCTGTTTCCTTTTTGCGATCCACGATTGGCAACGTTCCGCGCACGATTCCGCGACTTGGCACCTGCTAACGCTGCCTGTAAGAGAGGCGCAACACCGGCAGGTTTGCCATGACACGCGCATCCAAGGAGCAGACGGTTGAGCGATACAGACAGCTTTATCGATGAGGTGACGGAAGAGGTCCGCCGCGACCGTCTTTTTGGGATGATGAAGCGGTACGGCTGGATCGCTGTGTTGGCTGTGTTGCTTTTGGTGGGCGGGACGGCGTATCGCGAATTTGTACGTGCATCTGCCGAAGCCGAAGCGCAGTCATTTGGTGACGCGGTGCTTTTGGCACTCGAAAGTGACGAGGCGTCGGATCGTGTATCGGCTTTGACGGAAATCACCGCGCCACCCCCCGCTGCGGGGGCTGTGTTGTCGATGTTAATTGCCGCCGAAGAAGCAGAGCAGGACAATGGCGCAGCGGCAGCACAACTGCTATCGCAAACGGCGACCGACGGAGACTTGCCGGAAATCTATCGGCAAATCGCAAGTTTCAAAGCGCTGACCCGCCCCGAAAGCCCGTTGAGCGCGGACGAGCGCCGGGTCGCGTTTGAGGCGATGGCGCAACCGGGCGCACCGTTGCGTTTGCTTGCCGAAGAACAACTGGCGCTTCTCGACATCGAGGCCGGAAACAGTGATGGTGCAATCGCCCGTCTGAACACGGTCTTGAGCGATGCGGAACTCACGCCGGGCTTGCGCCGACGGGCAACTCAGTTGATTGTAGCGCTAGGCGGCGACGTTTAGGCGTCTTGATGCGGTGGCTCCCAACACACCGACGCGTATAAAAAGACGAGGGCAGGGCAGTGCAAACGAAACTTTTGGTGGCTGGCATTCTGGGTTTGGGTGTGCTGGCCGGGTGTAGTGAACGCGAGGTTATCCTGCCCGGAGAGCGCCTGGGTGTCCGTGATATTCTGCAAGACGCGCCGCAAGACGATGCTGCCGCGGTCAACACCACTGTTCCGGCAAATGTCCCTGCCGCGACAAACAACGCCTCTTGGGCGCAAAGTCATGTCAGCCCATTCGCGCGGATACCCAATGCGGCACTGTCTTCAAACCTGACCCAAATCTGGTCCGTGTCCATCGGGCAAGGTGATGGCCGTCGGTCGCGGATCATCACGGACCCTGTCGTCGCGGATGGTCGTGTCTTCACCGTTGACAGTGATGGTCGCGTGTCAGCCACGTCCACAGCTGGTCAGCCTTTGTGGTCGTTCAGCCTTGTGCCGTTGCGGGATGATCAGTCGGACGCGCTTGCAGGTGGCTTGGCGTACAACAATGGCCGTCTGTACGTGACATCCGGGTTCGGCGTGCTCATGGCGGTCGACGCCGCCACGGGCGCAGAGATCTGGACCCAGCGGTTGCAAACCACGGCAACGGGCGCACCGACTGTCTTTGGCGGTTTGGTCTATGTCATCGCAGGTGACAGCACAGCCTGGGCGATCGAAGAAGAAGATGGCCGTGTGCGCTGGCAGCAAGACGGTCTTGGCGATGTGGGCAATGTTGCCGGTGCCGCGCCGCCCGCTGTGAACGACCGGCATGTCGTCTTCTCGTTTGGCAGCGGGGCCGTACAGGGCGCGTTTCGTCAGGGTGGGCTTCGCCTTTGGAATGCGGACATTGTCGGTGCACGCCGCGGCTTTGCCATCGCATTGGTTGACGATATCACTGGCTACCCAGTCATTGACGGAAACCGCGTCTACGCTGGCAACCATTCGGGTCGTGTTGTCGGGCTCAACGTCAGCTCGGGTGAACGACTTTGGACGGCACAACACGGCGCGCTTGATCCAGTTTGGCCAGCGGGCGGATCTGTCTACTTGGTTTCGGACCTCAACGAATTGGTGCGATTGAACGCCGAAGACGGCTCTCAAATCTGGTCAGTCGATCTCCCCGGTTACGAACCAGTCCGCAGACCACAACGCCGTCGCGACTCGGCTTTCACCAATCATGGTCCGATCATGGCCGGGGGACGCTTGATCGTTGCATCGTCCGACGGGTTCTTGCGGTCCTTTGATCCATCATCTGGTGAGCTGTTGTCCCAAACCGAAATCCGTGGCGGAGCGACAACGCGCCCGGTTGTGGCAAATGGCGTGCTTTACGTTGTGTCAACAAACGGCACGCTTCACGCCTATCGCTGACCCCTTTCGCGCGCGCAGAAAATACGCTAGGCGAACGGCTTGACCTGAACCGGAGCCTCGCGCGGATATGTCTTTCACCCTTGCCATTGTCGGACGGCCCAATGTTGGGAAGTCGACCCTGTTCAACCGTCTGGTGGGCAAGCGTTTGGCTCTGGTGGACGACCAACCCGGCGTGACCCGCGACCTGCGCGAAGGCGCCGCGCGGCTGGGTGACCTGCGGTTCACCGTCATCGACACCGCCGGATTGGAAGAGGCGACCGACGAAAGCTTGCCGGGCCGGATGCGCAAACTGACAGAGCGTGCCGTGGACATGGCCGACATTTGTCTGTTCCTGATCGACGGACGTGTCGGTGTCACGCCGTCCGACGAGATGCTCGCCGAAATTCTACGCAAGCGCTCCAACCATGTGATCTTGGGCGTTAACAAGGCCGAAGGCAGCGCGGCCGACGCAGGTATGATCGATGCATATTCGCTGGGCCTTGGCGAACCGCTGCGCCTGTCTGCCGAACATGGCGAAGGCATGCCCGACCTCTACAGCATGCTGCAACCTTTGGCGGATGAGTTTGATAAGCGTGCCGAAGCGGACGCGCCAGACACCGAGGTTGATGTTGAGGATGGCGAGGATGACGGCCCGCGCCCGATCACGGCATCCAAGCCTTTGCAGGTTGCGGTGATTGGCCGTCCGAATGCGGGCAAATCCACGCTGATTAATAAGATCATCGGAGAGGATCGTCTGCTGACCGGGCCAGAAGCCGGGATCACGCGCGATGCGATTTCCGTGATGGCGCAATGGGGCGACACGCCTGTGCGCATCTTTGACACGGCTGGGATGCGCAAGAAAGCCAAGGTGCAGGAGAAACTTGAAAAGCTGTCTGTGTCGGATGGCTTGCGTGCGGTAAAGTTCGCCGAAGTCGTGGTCGTTCTGCTGGACGCCGCCATCCCGTTCGAAAGCCAGGACCTGCGCATCGCCGATCTGGCTGAACGCGAAGGTCGTGCGGTGGTGGTAGCTGTCAACAAATGGGACGCGGAAGAAGAAAAGCAGGAAAAGCTGCGCGATTTGAAAGAGGCGTTTGAACGTCTGCTGCCACAACTGCGCGGCGCGCCTTTGATCACAGTGTCCGCCAAAACGGGTCGCGGCCTTGACCGATTGCACGCCGCGATCCTCAAGGCACATGACATTTGGAACCGTCGTGTCACCACGGCGCATCTGAACCGCTGGTTGACGGGAATGCTGGAACAGCATCCGCCACCCGCGCCGCAAGGAAAACGCATCAAGCTGCGTTACATGACGCAGGCCAAAACGCGTCCGCCGGGGTTTGTTGTGATGTGTTCGCACCCCGACAAACTGCCTGACAGTTATCGCCGATATCTGGTGAATGGCTTGCGGGAAGACTTCGACATGCCCGGTACACCCATCCGGCTCACGATGCGCGGGCAGGGGGACAAGAACCCCTACAAAGGCCGACGCGAGAAAAACGCAGGCGCGCTGCGAAAGCATTTGGGCAAAAACCGGGGCTAGACCAACAGTCGTCTGACGTGCCGATCACCAAGTGCTGATGCCATGTGATTGGCGACCCGTCCACTTTCCTCGCAAGGTGTTTGTGCGGCGGCGTGAACCCCCTCAACGCATCGCTGTATCGCTGATCGTTCCGCAACGGAACGTCAGCGATCCCTTAGACGGTTTTGCGAAAGGTGGTCTTATGGCTTCGGTATCCGGTGCGTTCACGCGCGTCTTTATGGCGGCATCACTGTGCGCTGTTTCTTTCCTCTGGTCCGATGCCGCACCTGCCCAAAACAGCGACCTGCCAGAGTACGTCACCGCCGAATTCGGCACGCCTCCCGATGTTCCGACAGGGCCTTTGTCAGACACGGTAGCGCGTGCTGTGAAAACCGCGTTCATCGACAGCGTTAGGCACTCCAGCTGGAACCGCGATCAGTCGCTCGCGCTCAGCGAAATTGTGGACAGTCAGGATCCGCGCATCGTTTGGCTGATCAGCGACCTTCTGCGGTTTGCGGGTGGTCAACGCCTCACGTCAGAGCTGCATGACGCTGCATCGTCATTGCTGGGAAAAGACCTGCCCAACCAGAACCACTGGGGCAATGTAACGGATCACCTGATCGCATGGGATATCCCCGCACCACCCAATTACCTGGAAGCCAAGCGCGCCATATTCACCAACATGGTCGAAGGATGGGACCAGATTTTTGTCGAAGGGGATATCGACTGGCGGCACGTGTCTTGGGGCGGCGTTCTGATTGATGACCGCGCCTACGACACGACAGACGCGCGCTGCAATTGCATCCCGGCGGCAGACAATCCGGAAGTCAGCAGCGCAGCAGAGGCCACTTGGCTCGCTGATGACGCAATTGTCTTTGGGGTAGAGATTAACGGCGAGGCCCGCGCCTATCCACGCCGCATCATGGAAGTGCGCGAAATGGTCAACGACACGCTTGGCGGTCGTGATCTGGGCATCCCTTATTGCACCTTGTGCGGGGCGGCGCAGGCCTATTTCACCGATCAATTGCCCGCAGGTATAGACCGCCCGATTTTGCGGACGTCTGGCCTGCTGATCAGGTCCAACAAGGTTATGTATGATGTGGTCACGCACTCCGTGTTTGACACGTTCCTTGGCCATGCCGTGACAGGCCCCTTGGCGGACAAAAACCTTCAGTTGGAACAGGCCACCGTCATCACAACCGATTGGGGCACGTGGAAGGCTGAGCATCCAGACACCACAGTGCTGGTCGAAGCCTTGGCGCTTGGTCGCGATTTCGATTTCAGAAATGGGCGAGACGCTGATGGCCCCATCTTTCCAGTAGGCGACGTTGATCCTCGCTTGCCTGTCCACGAAGACATCATCGGTGTGGTCACAGCAAGCGGAACCCCGGTCGCGTTCTCTCGGGCGCAGGCGTTCGTGGCATTGAACGCGGGACAAGAGATCGCTTTCGAAAATGTCCGGCTCGAACTCGATGCAGGCGGGATCAAAGCTATGGACGCAAGCGGGGCCGATTTGGGAAGCCATCAGGCCTTTTGGTTCGCGTGGTCACAGTTCCATCCCGAAACAGAGCTGTGGGCTGGCTAAACGCTACTCGATCACCAACACGGGCAGCCAATGGCTGTCCGGTTCGCCGGGCTCCAGGTCGGTTTCACGGATAGGGCGCATCTCGCCCGCGTCAGGAGGGATGGACAACACATCCATGTTCATCTCATGCAAGGTGCCTTTGATCTCGCCGCCCGTGTCTTCAAGCTGGTAGTACACCCCGTTCCACATATCGATGCCGTATTCTCCGGCACCTTTCCAGACGAACAGAAAGTCGTACTCGAGATCGGTTAACTCGACCGATGCATCACGGGCAATCTCGTAGGGATACGGGATATGGCACCACATCTTGTCTGGACCGTTGATGCATTTGAACGGTCGCATGGATAAGAACTGATCAGTGAAAGGTTCTGGCTTCATATCAACGCTGTATGACCCGTTCTTAACATTTAGGTCGGCGACATGCATGCGGTGACCGGACCCGTCTTCAAGATACACGGCGCGTGTCCCATCCTCCAAAGCGGCAATTTTGAACGGAACAGTCACAGCCAGCATGACAGTCGCCATCATCACACCGAAATTCCGCATTATGCCCTCCAAATCGACGCTTGATTCTCCTAGCGAAACGATACGCGGCGACAGGCTGTCAAGGTCGTAATGGTCTTACGACCCTAGTCGACTACACTTAGTTCTTGTCATCCCTATACTAGACGTAAGCATCCCTCTGTGTGGAGACCGCGGATGGATTCAAAGACCCGTATGTTCATGGGAGGAACACGAATGAACAGATTTGTCGCAGCCGTCACCGCCAGCATGCTTGCCGCGTCCACCGCGTCTGCAGCAGGCGTGACAGAGGACATGCTGGCCAATGACCAGACGATCACGGATCAGGTCGTAACCAACGGTATGGGCCGCCACCTGCAGCGGTATTCGCCGCTCGACATGCTCAACAAGGACAATGTCAAAAACCTTGTTCCCGCATGGGCGTTCAGCCTGGGTGGCGAAAAACAGCGCGGTCAGGAAACACAACCGCTGATCTACGATGGCATTATGTACATCACTGGATCTTACTCGCGCCTATACGCGATTGATGTGGAAAGCGGTGAAGAGATTTGGCAATACGACGCACGTTTGCCAGAGGGCATTCTGCCCTGCTGTGACGTGGTCAACCGCGGTGCCGCACTTGTCGGCGACAAGGTGATCTTTGGCACGCTCGACGCGCGCATCGTGGCGCTGGACGCCAAAACCGGTGACGTCGTCTGGCGTGACAAGATTGATGACTACAAAGCTGGGTATTCCTACACGGCGGCCCCTCTGGTTGTTGGCGATCTGGTCATCACCGGCAACTCTGGCGGTGAATTCGGCATCGTTGGCGCGGTTCAGGCGCGTGACGTGAACACTGGTGACCTTGTCTGGCACCGCCCGGTGATCGAAGGCCATATGGGCATGCTCAATGGCGAAGAAAGCACCATGACGGGTGAGTTGAACGCGACCTGGCCGGGGGACATGTGGAAGACAGGTGGCGGTGCAACCTGGCTGGGTGGGTCCTATGACGCTCGCACAGACACGTTGATCTTTGGCGCGGGCAACCCAGCACCTTGGAACTCTTGGCTGCGCGACGCTGGTCAGGACAATACCGGCAAAGGCGACAACCTTTACGCCGCAAGCCGCATCGGTCTGGATCCGGCAACCGGTGAAATCAAATGGCACTACCAGACGACGCCGCGCGAAGGTTGGGATTATGACGGCGTGAACGAAGTGGTTGCCTTTGACGCCCGCGACGGTTCACAGCGTCTGGCCACGGCCGACCGCAATGGCTTCTTTTACGTGCTCGACGCGGCGGACGGTGGCTTTGTCAGCGCAACACCGTTTGTGAAAGACATCTCATGGGCCGAAGGCATCGATGAGAATGGTCGCCCAATCTATGTCGAGGAAAACCGCCCAGGTGACCCCGCAGCGGCAGCTGACGGCAAGAAGGGGGAGGTTGTCTTCTCGTCGCCATCTTTCCTTGGTGGGAAAAACTGGATGCCAATGGCGTTCTCGCAGAACACAGGCAACTTCTACGTGCCCTCAAACGAGTGGGGCATGGATATCTGGAACGAGCCGATCACCTACAAGAAAGGCGCGGCCTATCTCGGATCTGGCTTTACCATTAAGCCGAACTATGAAGACCACATTGGCTCGCTTAAGGCGATTGATCCCGACACCGGCGACTGGGTGTGGGAATACAAGAACGACGCGCCTCTTTGGAGTGGTGTCATGACCACCGGCGGCGGCCTTGTGTTCTTTGGCACACCAGAGGGCAAGTTCATCGCTCTGGATGATGCCACAGGTGAAGAGCTCTGGTCCTTCCAGACCGGCTCCGGCATCGTGGGTCAGCCTGTGACGTGGGAACAGGACGGCGAACAGTATGTGTCGATCATCTCTGGCTGGGGTGGCGCGGTTCCGCTCTGGGGTGGTGAAGTGGCCAAGAAGGTCAACTACCTGAACCAAGGTGGCACACTCTGGACATTCCGCCTGCCGAAAGAGCTGGCATCGGTCGACTGATCCTGCTCCTCTAGTAGAATTGAAACGGCGTGCCTTCGGGTGCGCCGTTTTTATTAAAGTTATAGGCGAGCTTTAGGGCTTTAATAACTGATTCAAATTCATAAATTTTAGAAATAGCTAAGCGCAATGTGTCTCCAATAGCCGCATCAATCGATCGATGCCCTCGCTATGTCGACTGTGTGTTTGATACCCGGCAAGCGCAATCGGCAACAGTTTCGGAAGCCCAAGACCAACGTCTGCCTCAACCAGAGGCGCAACCACGGTCGTTTGCGGCATCACGGTCAACGCCAGTCCGGCCTGCACAAACGCCCGTACGCCAATGGGATGGGGGCTCAGGTGCTTGATGCGCCCAACGCGCCCCGCTTCATCCAAAGCGCGCAACGCATAGTGCCGCAAATCGCGCCCGTCAGTCAGGAACGCCAGAGGGATCGCACCCTCGTCAGGCAGCACAAAATCGGCTGAGGACACCCAGACAAGCGGTTGCGAATGCACGAACTGCCGACCGGGATGGCGACCCTGTTCCATCATAAAGGCGACGTCGATATCGCCGGCGTCTAGCATGTCAATCAGCGCATCGCTGCGATCGCATTGTACTTGGATTTGAACATCCGGCGTGTCTCGTCCAAACGCTGACAGCACATCACTGACGACAGACAACGCCAGCGTCACGGTTGTGCCAAGCCGAATGATTGACCGGGATCGTGAGGTCCGAACCGTCTCGACGGCCTCTTCCGACACGGCAAGGATGCGGCGCGCGTAAATCAAAAACGCCTGTCCTTCAGGGGTAAGCCGCATTGTCTGGCCGCGACCACGCTCAAACAGTCGACGCCCAATGTCCCGTTCCAGCTTGCTCATCTGCGCGCTGACGGCGGATTGCACCGTGTTCCGGTGGTGGGCCACAGCCGTGAAGTTCAGCAACTCGGCAGCAAGCGTAAAGGTTTTGAGAGCGTTCTGGTCCATCAAAAATCTCAATACGCGATTTTTAATGCCAGATAAAATCGTTTCCGTGCTTTCGTCAGCCGCTCTAGAGGTGAGCCAGTCTCAAAAGGAACGCCTATGGACCTTCCAACTTCATTTTACATTGCATCCATTATCGCCATCCTCATCACCGGCATCTCGAAAAGTGGGTTCGGTGGCGGGCTGGGCGTGATGGCGGTGCCGATCATGTCGCTGTTTGTCGCCCCGCAATTTGCAGCCGCTGTTATGATGCCAATTCTGCTTGCCATGGATGTGCTGATCGTGTGGCGCTACCGCTGGTCGTGGAGCCGTCCGATTGTCTGGTCTTTGCTGCCTTCCGCTTTGGTGGGTCTCGGTCTGGGTGCGTTGGTCTTTCAGCACATGCAAGCTGATGTCGTCAGGTTTTTGATTGGCGTCTTGGCGCTGTTCTTTGTGGCCCAGTTTCTGATGCAAAGGCGAAAGGCGACGTCCAGCAAGGCAACGCCAACCGCCATCGTTTGGTTTCTTGGAGCCCTCTCTGGTTTTGCGAGCTTTGTCGCACATGCCGGTGGCCCGCCGGTGAAGGGATATCTGTTGAGCCAAAACCTGGACAAAACAGTGTTTGTTGGGACAAACACGGTTTTCTTCTTCTCGCTCAACTCTATCAAAACGCTGGCCTATGGCTCTGCCGGAATGCTCAACCCTCAAAGCCTGACCGTCAGCTTGTTGATCGCGCCGTGCCTCTTTTTGGGGGTCTTCATCGGCACCCGCTTGCACCATGTGGTGGACCAAGCGGTATTTGTGAAAATCGTCTATGGGTTCTTGACACTCGCAGGTGCCAAACTGCTTTGGGACAGTGTTCCAACCTTCGTTTAGGCGCCGCGATCTTTATCTGGAAACAAAGGCGATGTGCTGCGCGAGACACCGGCAAAACGACCGCACACGCTGCGGTACGACCAAGGCCCACATCCTTTGGTCGTATTTCGGGGAAAACCCTGCCTGTTAGGGTAATCTCAGCCATTTTGGGAGGACATAATGAGCTTTATCTCCACCATCCGCGCAGCCTCTGCCGCGCTCGTCGTCTGTGCCACCGCTGCCGCTGCTGAAACCCCTGTTTTGCGCGCGGCTGTGCTTGAATACGGCACCGTTAACTGGGAACTCGACAGCATCAAACACCACGGGTTTGACACAGCCAACGGCTTTCAACTGGAAGTGCAGGGGATGGCCGGTGGCCCCGCTGCCAAGGTTGCGTTTCAAGGTGGTGAGGCGGATGTCATCGTGTCTGACTGGCTATGGGTTGCACGCCAGCGCGCCGAAGGCAAGGACTTCATCTTCATCCCATACTCCAAGGCGGTTGGGGCTTTGATGGTGTCCGGTGACAGCCCGGCCACTTCGCTCGAAGACATGAAGGGCAAAAAAATCGGCATCGCTGGCGGTCCGCTCGACAAAAGCTGGCTGATCCTACAGGCCTATGCCGACAAGATGCACAGCATGGATCTGGCGGGCGAGACTGAACAGGTCTTCGGCGCACCGCCCCTGATCTTTAAGACAGCACTTCAAGGCGAAACGGACGGCGCGATCAACTTCTGGCATTTCCTGGCCAAGATGGAAGCAGGCGGTATGAAGCCTTTGATAACCGTGGACACCGCAGCGCGTGAGCTGGGCCTGGACCCTGAAACGCCGCTGTTGGGATACGTCATGCGGGGCGAGATGCTGCGCGACCATCCTGAACTGGTGAACGGCATGGCCGCAGCCAGCCGCGCCACGAAAGACCTGTTGGCTACAGACGACGCGGAATGGGACCGTTTGCGCCCCCGCATGAAGGCCAAAACGGATGCGCAGTTTGACGCGCTAAAGGCCGGGTTCCGCGCAGGTATCCCGGCGAACGCCCCAGTCGATGAAGACGCCGCGGCTCGCATGCTGGCCCTTATGGCCGACCTAGGCGGCGAAAAGCTAATCGGGTCTGCGACCACCTTGCCCGAAGGCGTATTCGTTCAACCCGGCAGCTAAAGGTGGCGGCCAAACCAAACCTCAAACTAGTGAGCGTGCGCGATACTCCGGTTCCGGCAGATCGACCTCCGCCGGTTCTATCTATGACACTCCCGGGCCTTGCTTTCGACGACAAGCCAGTGCTCGGCCCTCTCGTCCTGACACTGCGTCCAGGTGAAACGGTAGCGCTGACAGGACCGTCCGGTGTCGGAAAAACCACTCTCATGCGTATTATCGCGGGATTGGAAACCCGGCACGACGGCCACATCGAAAAGCCCGAGCGTGTGGCGATGGTTTTCCAAGAACCCACGCTGATGCCATGGCGCTCAGTTGCCGACAATCTTGCGATCACTTTGGGTCTGTCCCGGTCAGAAATCACGAAAGTCCTGCATGAGGTCGGCCTTGACGGGCGGGGCACCGCGTTTCCGAACCAGCTGTCGCTTGGCCAACAACGAAGGCTGTCGCTGGCCCGCGCCTTTGCAGGCAACCCGGATCTGCTCCTTTTGGATGAACCGTTTGTGAGCCTTGACGACAAGCTGGCTGACGAGATGATGACACTGTTTGAGCGACTGCGCGCGAAACGCCCCGTGGCCACGCTGATTGTCACCCACGCACTCGACGAAGCAACGCGTCTCGCCTCGCGTATCCTCGAATTGTCCGGGTCGCCCGCGCGCCTGTCAACGCGCGCCTGACCTACCGCTTGCGCGTCATCATCCCGCGTTCGGGATCATACCCCCAGACCGCCAAGCCCATGAAAATGCCGGCCGCAAGCAGGGTCCAAAGCAAAGCAGTCGGGTTGAAATCCACATAAAGTGCAAAGCGGATCAATTCGACCGCATGGGTAAATGGATTGGCTGCGCAAATGTCATGCAAAAGCTCTGAGCTTTCGGCCATCTTCCAGAGTGGGTAAAGCGCGGACGACAAAAAGAACATCGGGAAGATGACGAAGTTCATCACACCCGCAAAGTTCTCAAGCTGTTTGATGAAGGACGACAAAGCAAGTCCCAACGTCCCCAACATCAGACCAGCCAAAACAAGCGCCGGGAGGGCCGTCAGGTACCCCCAGCCGGGCAGTGTGATGTCAAAAAGCCAGGCGATGAAAAGAAAAGTGTAGACCTGAAAGATCGAGATGATCGTGCTGCCCATCAACTTGCAGAATAATAACCACCATCGTGGCACAGGGGCCGTCAGCAAAAGCCGCATCGATCCCATCTCGCGGTCATAGACAAGGCTCAGCGAGGATTGCATCCCGTTAAACAACAGGATCATCCCGCACAAACCCGGCACGATGTAGGTCTCATAGGTGATGTAGGTCTGGTAGGGTGGTGTGATCGACAAACCCAAAGCCGCGCGGAACCCTGCCGCAAAGACCAGAAGCCACACCAAAGGCCGTACCAATGCAGCGAGAAACCGTTCGCGTTGGTGCACAAAGCGCAAAGCCTCGCGCATGACAACCGCGCGCAGCACAATCCACAAGTGGTGCAGCGTCACGCGTCAACCCCGGTCATTTCGGCAAAATATGCAGGCAAAGTCGCATCCCCGCGCAAAGCACCACAGGGCCCGTCTGCCAAAACCCGACCGCGATGCAGCAGGATCACCTGATCAGCGTCCCAAACCTCGTCGGTCAAGTGGGTTGTCCACAAAACCGTCAGCCCTGTTTCTGCGCAAAGCCCATGTACATGCGCCACCAAAGCCTCGCGCGTCGGCGCGTCCAAACCAACTGTCGGCTCGTCGAGCAAAAGCACCTTGGGTTCGTGAAGCAACGCCCGCGCAATTTCTGTCCGCCGCCGATGCCCACCGTTAAGCTTTCGGACGGTTTCGCCAGCCCGTTCCGCCATGTCCAACTGACCAAGCACCTTTTCGATCCGGTCGTCCACGCGGCGTCCCGACAAGCCATGGAGCGCTGCGAAGTACCGCAGGTTTTGTCGCACCGTCAGATCGAGATCGAGTGTGGACTGCTGAAACACCACACCCAAAGCGGCCAGTGCCTTTAAGGGACTGGCCGACAGATCGTTCCCGGCCACAGACACCGTCCCCGATTGTGTCGCAAAGAGCCGGGTGGCTAATGCAAACACCGTGGATTTTCCGGCCCCGTTCGGTCCAAGAAGCGCAGCGAATTGTCCACCCGCCACGGAAAACGACACATCTTCCAAGGCCGGTTTCGCACCATAGGTGTAAGACAGGCTCTCAACAGTCAAAGACATATCGATCCCTTCTCAAACCACGGCACATCAGCTTCTTCTCTTTTCAAATATGCAAAAGCCAGATCGCAGCAAAAGCCGCAATCTGGCAGAGATATAGATCAGGCCGCTGGCGCCACCGCGACGCGGCAGCGGCGCAAAACCTCATTCGATGGTGATATTCAACCGTTGCGTCTCACCGGTCGAGCCTGGAATGCGCAAGAAGTACTCGCCGGGTTTGATCGCAACGAACCCGATCTCCATTTCCCCGGCATCGTCAAATTCGATGGAATTCACGCCGATGGGGCGCACTTCGAGGTCATTGACCACGATCTCATCGATCCAGATCGCGCGGAAAAACTCCGATCCTTCAAGCGCAAGCTCCGCGGAGCCGTCGCCCTCGATCTCGAACTCGTAATAGGTGCCGGATTTGAGCACCCAAGGTGCGTCAGAGAGCGGCATGCCTGCGCTCAACATGATGGGGGCAAGTTCTGCCTTGTTGGCAGAAGACAGGATGCCAGCGCGGCCCCATTCTTCGCGAGGTGCGCCATCCGCCAAGGCAAGGGCAGGGGCGAGGATGGCAAATCCGACAGCAGCAAGTGTGTTTTTCATGGTCGTCTCCGTTGGTTTAGTTGGTAGGTCGGAAAGCAGCGCCCCAAGGGAAGCGGCCGACCTTGATGGATTTGATGGGTTTGCGGCTGGCGACATCGATCACAGTGACATCGCCCGACACGCCATTTGTGGTGAAGACCTGACTGCGGTCCGCGTTGAAATCCATATGCCAGACGCGGCGACCGACAAGGATGTAGTCTTCGACCTCGTAGGTTTCGGCATTCACGACGGCCACATGGTTCGACGGCCCAAGGGCCACGTAGGCGTGGGTGTCGTCATTGGTGAACTCAAAGCCCACGGGCTGCACTCGGTCGGGGTGCATGTTGGCCACCTCGAACTCGATCTTGCCCTTTTCGGTCTGTGTGGCGACGTCGAACACCGTGATCGTCCCGCCGATCTCAGACGACACCCATAGTTCGGTACCGTCTTTCACAAATTCCGCATGACGCGGGCGCGAATCTACAAGCGTGTTGGCAAACAGCTCTTGTGTTTCTGTGTCGATCCAATGCGCCATGTTTGTCGTCTCGGATGTGGTAATGGCGATTTTGCCATCGGGAGAGACGGCCATGCCCTCGGGCTCGATACCAACATCGATTTGCGCGATCACAGTGCGGGTTTCCGTGTCCACGACGGTGGTGATCGCGTCGTCTTCGTTGGCAATGTAAAGGTGACGGTTGTCTGGATGCAGCACAAACTGTTCCGGGTCTTCGCCTGAGGGCAGGTCGTGCAGGATTTCGCCGGTCTCAGGGTCCATGACCTGAACGGAATCGCTGTCTGACGCGCAGATATAGACGACGGAGAAATCCTTGGAAAACGTGATGCCACGGGGGCGTTCCCCGGTGTCTATGGTGCGCACGACCTCCAGCGTTTCGATATCAATGACGCTGATCGTGTCGTCTTTTTCGTTGGTCACCCAAATCTCGTCGGCCAGTGCGGTTGAGCACATCAGCGCGGCGCAGGTGGTGAGGATCGGCAGTTTCATCAGGTGTCGGTCCTTTGTTGTGATCGAGGATTGGGGGCCAGCCCTCAAACCCCCGGAGTTTACGGGCAAGATGAAGGAGCGGGTCAGCCGTCGAAGGCCTGGCAACCGCTTTCGGGTTGGTCGAGGCCAAGGGTATCGAGTTCAGTGCGCTGGTGCAGGAAGCCTTCCAGTGGGGCTTGGGCGACAAGAGCGCGCTCATGGATCAGCGGGATGGGCTGGCGCAGCTGTCCATTCCAGGCGCGGAACGTCAGCGGGCGGCCTTTGAACCCGGCCAGTTCAAAGTCATCAGACAGCATGTAGTCTCGCAGTGTCGCGGCGTCGCCAGCACCGGTGCGCGTGACAGCTTCGCCAATGGCACGGACGGCGGCCCAGACGGCGTAATCGCGATCTTGCATGTCGCGCTCAGCCAGTTCTGTGAAGCGGGACTGAAGCTGTGCGGCGCCCCATTGTTCAACCACACGGTGCCAGACCACCGGGCGCAGCCCTTCGGACCCGGCCACCGGGCGCGGCTCCCATGTATTGAAAGAAATGTACCGGGCGAAATCATCAGCCGCGTCCGCCACCAGCAGCACGTCATAGTCGCCCAAGTCTTGTGTAAAGAGCGGCACCTCTTGCGCTGCGTTGCGGCGCATGTCGGCGTCAAACGCCCAGGTCTTGCGTTCACCGAAAGACAGCCCGAACTTCCGTGCCGACGCTTCCATCGTATCGGCCCACGCCTGGTCGCTGTCCCGCTCACCTTCGATCAGGGCAATGTCGTCCCACCGGCGTTTGACGAAGAACTGCATCAATGCATCTGCGCGCATTGCATAGGAGGGCAGGGTGTGCAGCACGTTTGCGCGACACATGTCTGCGCGCAAATCTACATCCGCGGCACCCGCGTTGAACAGCAAGGCATCAGCCGCCTCCGCCACATCTGCAGCTTCGATAACCTGCTCTGCCGGGGCGTCCAGAACGATCAGGTCGGTCTCAGCCAATGCGGCTTGAACCGCGGCCGCGTAATCGTCACCTGGGGGCACAACCGTCACTGTCAGTTCGTAGTTCTGACCCAGAAAACGCCCGGTGGTGATGTTGTCAGACAGGCCAAGTTCGGCACCCATCTGGCCGAGGTCTTCTGGCACAGGATCAAGGTTCGACAGGGTGGGCGGGGCCTCCACCTCTTGCTTGATATAGTGGATGGCAACATTCACTTCGGCAGCGACCGAACTGGCGCCGCCAAAGCAGGTCGCACACATCAAAACACTCGTCGAAAGCGCGCGTCGCAACATCGAAAATTCCTCCCTGTCCCTGACTATGCAGATGGCAAATTCGAGAGAAATACGACCATCGTCTGACGGGAAATACCGCCGATTCACGCAATCGCACCACGAAAGTCCAATACCGATGTCAAACCGCGCTCGGTACCACTTGAGCCGAGAAAAGCGCATTGCGCCTGAGGAGGACACCATGACCAAAAAGACCCTGACATCCACTCTTGTCGCACTGGCAATGACCGCATCTGCGACCTTTGTTTTCGCGCATGGCGACGTGGCCCCACAGGCGGTCGACACAACCGGATTGCCCGAAACCGGCGAAGAGTGGCTGACCGAAAATCCGTACCGCGCAGAGATCGTCGGCGAAGACGTTTGGGCATTGGCCATTACGATCGGCGCGTCCGGATACAACCAGAACTGCGCACGCTGCCACGGGCTTGAGGTGATCTCTGGCGGCCTGGCACCTGACCTGCGGTATCTCGAAGCCGAAGAATATGGCGACGAATGGTATATGGAGCGCTTCATCAGCGGCTATACCCAGAACGGTATCACCAAGATGCCCGCTTTTGGCGAGCTTTTGGGTCAAGATGCGGCCTGGGCAATCCGTACCTATATTGAAACCCGCCCCGACGACTATTCGATGGAACAGGTTGCGGAAGAGCTCAAAGGTATGCGCGACGAGATCGCAACTTACGCCACGGATCCTAGCGGCGCGGATGCGGATGCCATCAAGTCGCGTCTGACCGAGATCGCACTTGGTATTGAAACGCCCTCCGGTGCGCCAGTGGCCGATAGTGCCGCGTCACGCGCCGCGAAGTTGATTGACGGAACGGCCGACTCTTATGCGCGTGCTGCAGAAGCCTTGACGATCGGATTGTCAGCGGCAAACTAAGTGCATGGCATTTTTCCGACGTGCAGACGTACTGGGCTTGATTGCGGCGGTGGTTACTGCCGCATCACCCGTTTTTGCAAGTGATCCTTGCGCAGATTTTGTCCCGCAGCCCAAACCACAAAACGCCAGCCGGGATATCATCGGTCAGGACATCGACCAGATCATGGATCGCGGTTTCATGACCTTTGCAGTGTACGAAGACTATCCTCCCTACAGTTGGGAGGAGAAGGGCAAGCCCACAGGGATCGATGTCGAGATCGCCAAGATCATCGCCGAGTATGTTGGCGTTGACGCGCGGTTCAACTTTGTGGCTGCGGGTGAGAACCTGGACGCTGATCTGCGCAACAATGTGTGGAAAGGCCCGCTGATCGGTGGCGCGGTGTCGAACGTTATGATGCGCGTTCCCTATGACAGCGCGTATAGCTGCCGGGTCGAACAGGTCGTGTTCACTGGGCAGTACATGTCTGAAAGCATCGCCATCGCCTATTCGACCGACGATTATCCCGATGGTGGTCCGGTTCCAGCCTATTTCCGCGTCGACACGGTTGCGGTTGAAAACGACTCTATTGCCGATTTTTACCTGACCCGCTTTGCTGGCGGTCAAACGGCTGCAGGCGTGCGCCGATATCCGACGATGGAAGATGCAATGCAGGCTCTTGCAGATGGCGAGGTGATGGCTGCCATGGGTCCACTGGCACAGTTGGAGCATGGTGTTGTCGACGGGATCGCGGTGCATCAACCGCCTCTGCCCGGATTTGCCAAGTCGAAATGGACGCTCGGCACCGGCAGTCATTTTGCCTATCGCGGGCTAAGCTACACTGTCGATGATGCGATATTCTCGGCGCTGTCTGATGGGCGGATCACGGCGATTTTTGAAAGCTACGGTCTTACACATCAAGCGCCGGAAAGATGAACGTGCGCACGCTCTTAAGCCATTGGTCTTATATGCCGTGCTGGCATGACTCCCTAGGCTGACCCCCAAGGAAGGATCAAACCTATGCAAATGTCTGATTCCCGCGTGATCGCGGCGCCACCCAACGAAGTCTGGGCAGCCATTCTGAACCCCGAAGTACTCAAGCAATGTGTGCCGGGGTGTCAGGAGATGACGGGCTCGGCGGAAGAAGGTTTCGAGGCAACCGTTGTTCAAAAAGTGGGTCCGGTGAAAGCGACCTTCAAAGGGACTGTGAATTTGTCAGATATGGTGCCGGGGCAATCGCTCACCTTGTCGGGCGAAGGCAAGGGCGGTGCTGCTGGGTTTGCAAAGGGCGGTGCTGATGTTTCTTTAACCGAAGTCGAAGGTGGCACCGAACTTAAGTATGACGTGGAAGCCAAGGTCGGCGGCAAGCTTGCGCAGCTTGGAAGCCGGATCATCGACGGTTTTGCCAAGAAAATGGCCGATCAGTTTTTCTCCAATTTTCAGGAGGCCGTGGAAGGCCCGAGTGACGATGCCGACGCGAGTGCGGACGCATCGGACGCTGAAGGTGGCGAAAAGAAAAAAGGCTGGTTCAAGAAACTCGTTTCTTGAATGCTATCTGACTTCAACACACGATAGATGTAACGACATCGACGGGAGGAGCTTAATGACAAATGTAACAATGACGGTGAACGGAAAATCCGTTTCCGGTGAGGTCAAGGGCAACACGCTCTTGTCCGATTTCCTGCGCGAGGACTTGCGCCTGACCGGCACTCATGTTGGGTGCGACACCTCGCAATGCGGGGCATGCGTGGTGCATGTGAACGGCGAGGCGGTCAAATCCTGCACCATGTTTGCGGCCGAGGCGGATGGCGCGGACGTTGGCACCATCGAAGGCCAGGCCAATGCGGACGGATCGCTCAATGTGATCCAGCAGGCATTCCAGGATCACCACGGTCTTCAGTGTGGGTTCTGCACACCGGGCATGGTGATGTCGGCAGCAGCGCTGCTCAAGGAAAACCCAAACCCGACCGAAACAGAAATCCGGGATTATCTGGAAGGCAACATTTGCCGCTGCACCGGGTACCACAACATCGTCAAAGCGATCATGGCAGCATCCGGTCAGGCCGTACCGGCAGTCGCCGCAGAATAACCAGAATACGCACGCTCATCAGTCCTTTTGGGCCGTCTTTGCGAAGCCAAACGTTCCAACTGAATGAGCGCCACGCAACTTGGAGGAGACCTATATGCCTAAGGATCATGGCATTGGCGCAAGCCCGAAGCGGCGCGAAGACGTCCGCTTTCTGACTGGCGCTGGTAATTATACCGACGACATCAACGTACATGGCCAAGCCTATGTGCATTTCCTGCGTTCCGATATGGCGCACGGAAAAATCAACAGCATCGACACAAGCGCTGCCGAAGGTATGCCGGGAGTGGTGAAAATCTTCACTGGCGCAGATTTCGAAGGCGTCGGCGGTATTCCCTGCGGATGGCAGGTGACTGACAAGCACGGCGAACCGATGCAGGAACCGGCCCACCCGGTCCTCGCACAAGGCAAGGTGCGTCACGTTGGTGACCCCTACGCTGCGGTTGTCGCCGACAGCCTCGAAGAGGCGCGCAACGCAGCCGAAGCCATCGTTGCCGATATCGACGAATTGGACCCTGTCGTCGACATGGGCAAAGCGCTGGAAGACGGCGCGACCAAGGTTCACGACGACCTCAACAACAACCTCTGCTACGACTGGCAGTTCGGAACCGATACCGAGACAACAGACAAAGCGTTCGCAGAGGCAGCGCATGTGACAACGCTAGAGCTGGTCAACCAGCGCCTGGTTGCCAACCCGATGGAACCACGCGTGGCAGTGGGCGACTACTCCCGCGCCAATGACGAACACACGCTCTACACCACATCGCAGAACCCGCACGTCATCCGCTTGCTGATGGGCGCGTTTGTTCTGGGCATCCCAGAGCACAAGCTGCGTGTTGTGGCCCCCGATGTGGGTGGCGGCTTTGGCACGAAAATCTTCCACTACGCGGAAGAAGCGTTCTGTACCTTCGCGGCCAAAGCCTGCAATCGTCCGGTCAAATGGACATCCAGCCGCTCGGAAGCGTTCATGTCGGACGCCCATGGTCGTGACCACGTCACAACCATCGAACTGGCGCTCGACAAGGACAACAACTTCCTGGCTGTCCGCACAGACACCAAAGCCAACATGGGCGCGTATCTGTCGACCTTTGCGTCCTCGGTCCCCACCTGGCTGCATGGCACGCTGATGGCAGGCAACTACAAGACACCCGCGGTGCAGGTGAACGTCAAAGCCGTATTCACCACAACCGTCCCAGTGGACGCGTATCGTGGGGCAGGGCGCCCGGAAGCGACCTTCCAGCTTGAGCGTGTCATCGACAAAGCGGCGCGTGAGTTGAACGTCGATCCGATCGCACTGCGTCGCCAGAACTTCGTCACGCAATTCCCCTACGCCACACCTGTGGCCGTGGAATACGACACCGGTGACTACGACGCGACCATGAACAAGATGGAAGAGTTGATGGACATCCCGGGTTTCGCAGCCCGCCGTGCCGCCTCTGAGGCGAGCGGTAAACTGCGTGGTCTTGGCATCAATTGCTTCATCGAAGCCTGCGGTATCGCACCATCCAACCTCGTGGGTCAGCTTGGCGCGCGCGCCGGTCTTTATGACGCTGCCACAGTGCGGGTGAACGCCACCGGCTCCATCTCTGTGATGGTCGGCGCACACAGCCACGGGCAGGGACACGAAACGGTGTTCCCACAGGTCGTAGCGGAAATGCTGGGCATTGACGAAAGCATGGTCGAGATTGTCCATGGCGACACGTCGAAGATCCCCTTCGGCATGGGCACCTACGGGTCCCGCTCGCTGGCGGTCTGTGGCTCTGCGATGGTCCGGGCAACCGAGAAGATCATCAACAAAGCCAAGAAGATTGCAGGCCACCTACTGGAAGCATCTGAAAGTGACATCGAGCTAAAAGACGGCCAGTTCTCCGTCGCAGGCACCGACAAGTCGGTCGCTTGGGGTGATGTAACCTTGGCGGCCTATGTCCCGCACAACTATCCGCTCGAAGATATCGAGCCGGGCCTTGAAGAAACCGCGTTCTATGATCCGGCGAACTTCACATACCCGGCAGGCGCCTATGCCTGTGAGGTTGAGGTTGATCCCGACACCGGCAAAGTGACCATCGAAAAGTTCGTCTCAGCCGATGACTTTGGCAACGTTGTGAACCCGATGATCGTTGAAGGCCAAGTCCACGGCGGTATCGCCCAGGGCATCGGTCAGGCGCTCTTGGAAAACTGTGCCTATGACGAAAACGGCCAGTTGCTCAGCGCGTCCTACATGGACTACGCCATGCCACGTGCGGATGATCTGCCGCATATGGACAACTACATGGTGGACCATTCCTGCCAGACGCCCTGCACACACAACCCGCTTGGGGTGAAGGGCTGCGGTGAGGCTGGTGCTATCGGCTCCCCACCCACAGTGGTGAATGCGGTGATCGACGCGCTGCACTCGGGTGGGCACACCCATGTCTCTCACATCGACATGCCAGTGTCGCCATCGCGCGTCTGGTCTGCGATCAACGGCCAGTAAGGAGGGCTTCGAATATGTATAGCTTTGACATTCAACGGCCCACCTCTGTTGCCGATGCCGTCGCAGCTCTTGGCACAGACGAAGCACAACCGCTTGGGGGTGGGCAAACGCTCATCCCGACGCTGAAACAGCGTTTGGCATCCCCATCTGTCTTGGTCAGCCTTAGCGGCATTGCCGAGATGAAGGGCGTCTGCACCATGGATGACGGCAAGCTGTCCGTCGGTGGTGGTACAACGCATGCCACTGTCGCCGCGCAAGCCGGGTCTTTCCCGGGCCTTGCGTCGCTGGCAGGCAACATTGGCGACCCGGCAGTTCGCAATCGCGGCACCATCGGCGGATCGCTGGCCAACAACGATCCGTCGGCCTGCTACCCGGCTGCGGCTTTGGGGTCTGGCGCGACCATTGTGACCAACAGCCGTGAGATTGCGGCGGACGATTACTTCCAGGGCATGTTCGCAACGGCGCTGGACGAGGGTGAGATCGTCACCGAAGTGCGCTTCCCCGTGCCTGAGAAATCGGCTTATGCGAAGTTCGAACAGCCCGCATCGCGCTTTGCGCTGGTCGGTGTGTTCGTCGCGAAATTCGCTGATGGTGTCCGTGTTGCAGTCACCGGCGCATCCGAGGACGGTGTGTTCCGCTGGTCCGAGGCTGAAGCAGCGCTGTCGTCCAACTTCTCGGCAGATGCGGTACCGGCCGCACCTTCGGGCGACGGCATGATCTCAGACCTGCACGGCACAGGCGCGTACCGCGCGCATCTCGTGGGTGTGATGACCAAGCGGGCAGTTCAAGCCGCAAGCTAATTAGTCTCCGAAATACTACGAAAGCCCCGGCCAAAAGGTCGGGGCTTTTTTTGTTTCGAACAGCGCTGCGCGCTGTCCGACGGGGAAGGGGGCGCTGCCCCCTCGGCCTGCGGCCTCACCCCCGGGATATTGGTGAACCAGAGAAGATTAGATGGTGCGGATGTTGGCCTCAGCATCAACCGTCGTGATGCGGTGCAGGTTGGCCCGGACCTTTAGCCGTTTCAGCGCGTCTTCATCCATAAAGACCGCTGCAGTCGACAAGGCATCCGCAAAGGTCGCTGATTGCGCTTCAATGCTCACCGTTGACCAGCGTGGCGTGTCGCCCTTTGGGCTCAGAATATGGCTGTGATCGCCAAAGCGCAGCGCGCCGGGGGATGACGTGGCAACCGCCCGGTCGCTGAGCTCGCGCGTGCCGATATGGCCGTGTTCAGGGTCTTCAAGCCCCAGGGTGAATGGCCCGCCCATAGCGGCTTGTTCACCGATATTGATCAGCGCTTGTTTGGCACCGTGCTTGGCCAGCAAAAGCCGCATGACATCAGTGGCAAACCCTTGAGCGATGCCGTTGAAGGTCAAAGCTTGGCCGGTTTGGAGCTCGATCATGTCATCCGACGACCGGACGCGGTGCCAACCGATGGCGTCTTGTGCTCGGCCGACATCGCGACCCCGCGCCATGGCGTACCAGACAGGCTGTACGGTTGGGTCAAACCCGCCATCGGTCAGTTGGTAGGCTTGGTCGGCACGATCCATCAGCCCCCGCATCAAGGCGTTGGGATTGCGCAAGCGCCCCATCATGTTGAGCTTTGAGACAGAGGAGGTCGGTTGATACAAGCTGAAGGTCTGTTCAAAATTCTTCAGCAAGCGCGGCACATCGGCGAGTGCCTTTTGCGTCATCTCTCTGGGTCCATGAAGTGTGACAGAGACGTCCGCACCCAACGCCCGACCGCTCCATGTATCGGCTTGGGACAGGCTTGGGGCACAGGCAAAGGCTGCGGCGAGTGTAAGGAAGCGACGTCGTTTCATCATTCAGCAGGCACCGTGTTGGGATGGCCCAGATTGCGCGCGCCACGTTTGGCCGCGCGATGTTTCAGGATCAATGGCACGCATTGGCTGTCGTCATCATGGATCGAAACACAATCAAGGCATTGAAAACATTCGGAATATTTGATTTTTCCGGTCGGCGCGATGGCGCCGTAGTTGCACTTCACTTTGCACAACTGGCAGGGCGAGCCACATTCGTCGCGCCGCGGAATCCACCGTCGCAGACGCAACACGCCGCCAATGGCCATCAGCGCTCCTAGCGGACAAAGGTACCGGCAGAAGCCTTTGAAGACGACCATCCCCAGCACCAACCACACTGCAGCATAAGCGACGTAATACCATTCGCGGACAAAGAAGGTGGTGACCGCCGTTTTGAACGGTTCAACCTCTGCGGCCTTGTCCATCGCGGACGGAGCAAACAGGGTCACACCGACCAGCCCGGCCAACGCGACGTATTTCAGCCACTTTAATCGCGCGTCCCAAAGCGTTGAAGGCTCAATCTTGGGCAATCGCAGGAAACGGCCCAGATGATGCGCAAATTCCTGCATGGCGCCGAACGGGCACAGCCACCCGCAAAACAACCCGCGCCCCCAGAGCACAAAGCCAAGGATGACCACACCCCAGACCAAAAGCGAGAACGGATCGTAGAGCAAAAATGCGAACGACCCTCCGGCCATCGCTGTCTGGAGACTCGCCAACGGTGTGACAATCGACAACTGGCCCTGACCCCACCAGCCCACAAAACAAAGCATGGCTGTCAGTATGGACAACCGAACAGGTGTATAAGCAGCAAGTCCCGCCAATTGGCTCTGTGCGCCCATGAGCATCGCAACCAAACCGGCAAGGAACACCGACAAGACAATCAAATCGGTCTGGCGGTTCAGGATCGCTTCTTCCCACGGCGACAGGCGTTCCACAACTCCGGGACGGGAGTAAAACCGCTCTGGCGTAACATGGGTTGTCGCCAGTTGCACCGATCCGATCTCGGGTTGGAACATCCCGTGTTCGCGCACCGCCTCGACCGTCATCGTCCAGTCCCGGGCCGGGTCCAAGCCCAGCCTGCGATCCGTGCGCAGGATCATCGCCACACCGTCGTGCAGCTCATCCGGCACCGCGTCGCTCAATTCGACAAACAGATCAGCATCCCGCAGGGCGACCGGGAACCCATCCTGTTCGGCACCAATCCAATCGGGGGACGTGTTGCGCACGAAATCGGGGCTGACCAACCCGTGCCGCGCGGTTTCGATCACCAGGATCGGCTCATCAAAATCCGAGATTGCCATGAACCGTTGAAGGTCCTCGAGCGAGTCCTCATCCAGCAAAACCCTTGCAATCGATGACGGCCCGAGGTCGGCGATCCAGAGGTCGAGATAGACCTCGTCCGGCGCATCCAGCGCGTCCGGATCGTCGTCCTCCCAAGTCGTGCCCTCAAACAGCGCCTGCACCTCGGCATTGATCACCCGTTTGCGCGTGATCAACCCGTCGGCAGCCATCTGATCCCAAGTTAGCTCTTCCGCGTAATCCGGGTACGGAAATGCCGGCGGCCCAGACGCTATCCCCTGCATCTTCTCGCGCGCCACCTGCAACGCCGCCGCAAGCACACTTTCATGCGCGATCCGAACCGAGGCCGTCGCCTTCGTCACCCCGTCGAGATAAATCAGCCCACCGCCGCCGCTGGCCCCGCCATAAGGCGTCCCGACCACCAAGGAGTCGCTGATCGAATGCCCGCGGTACTGCTCAAAGAAGGCGTGAAACGGGGCCTCACCCAGACCGCTCACAAAGATCGGCTCATTATGCGTTAAAAGCTGCACATCCAGAAACCGCCCCTCAAGGTCGAGCACAACCAGCACATTCACAGGCGATCCCGAAAACCCGGGCAGGGGGGCCATCGGTTCGGTCTGGAACACATATCCCGCATGCGCGCCGCCCGAGTTCAGCAGCTCATAGACCCCGTTATCCGAAATCGGTGCCCCAAGGCTCATCGGTGCAAAGATCCGCGCCGCAATCTCCTCTTGCGTCAACACCTCGGCCCACGCCCAAATGGCGGAAAACGCCCACAAAAGGGCTGCGGCGAGGACACGAACACCTGTCATGGCCAAGACCTTAAAAGCGCATCTCAAACACCCCTATTGGACCTTGGTCTGAGAGACCCTTGCCCACAGCCCAAGATACGCTAAGCCCCATGCGCGCACCCGTTCACGTCACCCTGATCTCTCTCACCGCTTTGCTGGCCCTTTGGACTGTCGGCGCATGGCTTGGCGGCGATCCCGACATCCTGCCCACACCGATCGCGGTCTGGCAGGTGCTGGTCGTCGAATCCGCGACCGGAGATCTCTGGTTCCACATGGCCAACACCCTGCGCCGCGTGGCCCTCGCTTTCACGCTCGCCATGACAGTGGGCTGCATCCTCGGCCTCATCATGGGCCGGTCCGAGCGCGCCAACATGTGGCTTGACCCGTGGGTCACGGTCTTCCTGAACCTGCCCGCGCTGGTGATCATCGTGCTCTGCTACCTCTGGATCGGCCTGAACGAGACCGCCGCCATCATCGCCGTCGCCCTCAACAAGACCGCCATGGTCACGGTCACGATCCGAGAGGGCGTTCGCACGCTCGACCGGGGCGTCGCCGACATGGCGCAGGTCTACCGGCTTTCGCCCATGACGCGCCTGCGCCACATCATCTGGCCCCAGCTTGGCCCGTTCGTGGCCGCCAGCACCCGCAATGGGCTGGCCGTGATCTGGAAAATCGTGCTGGTGGTCGAGTTCTTGGGGCGCTCCAACGGCGTCGGCTTTCAGATCCACCTCTACTTCCAGCTCTTCGACACAGCCACCGTCCTCGCTTACGCGCTGGCCTTCACGGGCGTGATGCTGAGCATCGAGTACGGGCTGGTGCAGCAGTGGGAGAGACGGTCGAGTGCTTGGCGGCGGGTTTGAGCCGCAAGGTGCGTGAAATCACCCGACCGACATTTGCATAACACCGTAGGGTGTGTGCTTGCACGCACCGCTCTTCAGGAGGTTAATCTATCATCTGCCGAATTTCGGGAAAGGATGTAGACAACCGATAATCCCAGATTTGCCAACGGTCGGCGATTTCAAATGCTTCCCAATAGAGGAAAATCCCGAAGTTATTCCCAAAAAACACAAATAGCTGACGTCGATGGGCCTCCGAAGTGGAGGTATCGAACAGCAGTGAACAGTTGCTGAACCCGTTCGGGTAAGCGCCTCCAAGTGTTTTCAAATCATTTTCAGAGAAGTCTAATCCTGACCCTACGGTTGAGGGCTAGGAGAGGGTGTCAAAGAAGGCGGAATATTCCCCTTCCATCAATCGGTTTTTCTGCTCGGACAATACTTGCGGATCACTGTCATCAAAACAAGCTTCTGCGCCAACCAAGTTAGGCAAGGATGCGAAAAGAAGCGCAGAAAGTGTCAGATTGGAAGCCTTCAACGTGTTGGCCATATGATGGTTTTCTCAGTGTTTGTTTATCGTCGCGATGAAGGTCGTCACCCGTTGGTTAAGAGAAGGTGATCTCTGTGTATACTAGAATAATCCCAATCCTCAGGCCGTTCCACCAATCCATGTTTCACCGGATTGAAACAGCAATACCGCAAATGCGCCTGGTAGTCCGCTTCGTCACGAATATGATGCTCCCAGAAGCGCCTTTGCCAAATCCCGCACTCCTGCCTTCGGATATGGCTCTGGCGAAGATGTCCCGGCGGCAAACCGCGTGAAAACCGCGATTTGATCAGCCTCCAGCGCGTCGCATAATCTCTATCTCCCAGAGGCAGCCGCCAAATACAGTGAAGGTGGTCAGGAAGAACAACCCATGTGTCGATGTCGAAGGGACGTTCCCGTTTGGTGATGCGAACGGCTTCTCGAAGGCGATCTATTTCCCGCACAAGCAAGTAGCTATTTCGTTTAGCTAGGTTCACGGTAAAAAAGATCGGTGCGCCTGTTATGCGCGGACGACGGTAATTAGACATGCGATAAGCATGATCTGCTTTGGTTAATGGTGCGTGAAATCACGCACCCTACGATTTTGCTTGAACCGGTTTGCCTTCATCGCGACGCGACCACCTCTGGTACCGCCCCACAAGCTCGCCTTCACAGACCTTGAATGCCAACCAACAACTCAAGGACAGCGCGCCCCAGAGGATGAGTTCTCCCACCTGCCACAGAGCGCCGTGCCGCACGGCCTCGGAACCGAATTCGCGTAGGAAGGTTAGGCTGGCCATGGCTTGGGAGAAGAGGTTGACCGTCACAAACGCGAATAGCGAAAACACCGCCCCGGCGAAGAGAAAGACGAGGAACGACGGCCAGCGGGTTACGTTAAAGAGCACCATACCGCAGAGTAGGTCCGGTTGGCGCGTCCTCGCAAGGGTTCAAAGGTTGCCAAAAGGTTAATAGGTCCGATCCGGCCCCAATGTTTCGCGCGCGAAACAATTCGAGCCGGTTTTGCCAACGGCAAACAAACTGTCCGGGGGACAGTTTAATGTGAGAATGGGCGGAGCCCGGTTCCATGCTGACCTTTCCAAACCCATATGTTAGGGCAGAGCCAAACCACACCGAGGATCCCCATGGCCAAGACCCCTAGCGGCAAGAACACCTCCGGGCGCGGACAACGTGATCTCAAGGTTAAGGTCAAGTCCGCCCGGGGCCGCAAGCTCAGCTCGACCCGGTGGCTGCAACGCCAGCTCAACGACCCCTACGTCAAGCGCGCGCAGGCCGACGGATATCGGGGCCGCGCCGCCTACAAGATCCTCGAACTTGACGACAAGTACCGCTTCCTCGTCCCCGGCGCCCGCGTCGTGGACCTCGGCGCCGCGCCCGGAGGCTGGTGCCAGGTCGCCGTCAAGCGCGTGAACGCCTTGGGCGAGAAACCGGGCAAGAAGGTCGGCACGATCCTCGGCATCGACCTGCAAGAGATGGAACCCATCGCCGGGGCCGAATTGCACGTGCTCGATTTCCTCGACGAAGGGGCGGATGATCAGGTCAAGGAATGGCTCGGCGGCAAGGCGGACGTCGTCATGTCCGACATGGCCGCGGCCAGTTCCGGCCACAAACAAACTGACCACCTGCGCATCATCAACCTGTGCGAAACAGCCGCCTATTTCGCCTTCGACGTGCTGGAAGAAGGCGGCACGTTCGTTGCGAAAGTCCTGGCGGGCGGGGCAGAGGGCGAGCTTCAGAAGCTCCTTAAACAGCGCTTCACTAAAGTCGCCAACGTCAAACCACCCGCATCGCGGTCAGACAGTTCGGAAAAGTTCGTCGTCGCCACCGGCTATCGCGGGTCCGAGGACTGATCCCGTCGTAGTGACCGCAATGCCTTGTCACGCAAGACAAGTTCGATGTCGGGCCGCAGCGTATCCGGCCCGGTATAGGCGCGCCCGGACCCCGTTTGCAGACGGTCTTGTCGGTGCAGTTCAAACAGGCGCGCAACGCCTGAATTCTGCACCCGCCCCGGGCGCAGGTCTTTATCATGTTTCATACGGCCTCCCCAGGCGGTGTATCTGGAAAGGCTAAGTGGCTGGTTAAGATGGCAAATTTAAGCCGAATTGTAGGTTTTCTTGGCGAAACGCAGTGGGTGGCGCGCCAAAGCGGAGCCGGAAGGCCCGCGTAAGCGCAGTCGGGTCGTCATATCCGCAGCGCACGGCGATCTCGGCAATACTGGCGTCTGACCCTTCGACCAACTGCCGTGCGGCGGTCAACCGGATGTGACGGTAGAGTTGTCCTGGTGTCATCCCAAGGGCGGCTTGGCATCGGCGCGATAGGGTGCGGGGGCTCGTTTTTAGGGACTGAGACAAGTGGTTTATGTCAAGCGGTGCCTCAATATGTTTGCGCATAATCCGCGCTGCCCGCGCCACCAACGAGTCCCGGACCGCAGGCAGCGCGTCGCTGCGCGCTGGCGGTGTGAAGAGCGCTTCGACATCCATCGCCACTGCCGGGCTGATGTCGCGTGCGATCAGGTGACGACTGAGGTCAAGCGTTGCGGATGCGCCTGCGCATGTCAGAACATCGCGTTCAGAGACCCATGAAGCCTGTTCAACAGACACGTCGAGGAACCTTTCTGAGAACGCATCCAGGATGTCCCAATGGACCGTTGCGCGGCGGTCTTTCAACAACCCTGCGGCTGCCATCAACCATGCCCCCGTGTCGAGGCCGAAGACCGCCTTGGATTGTCTCGCAGCGACCTGCAGTGCGCGGCGTGTGGCAGGTGTATCATTTTCAAGATGACCGTAGCTCGCGATGACATAGAGCCTATCAACATAGGAAAGCTCGTGTATCGCTTTGTCCGGCAAGATAGCGATGCCGGAACTGGACCGAACCGGCGCACCATCCAGGCTGTAGAACTGCCAAGTATACGTCGGCTCGCGCGCAAAGCTGTTCGCAGCGCGCAGCGGTTCAAGCGCGTTGGAGAGGCAAAGATTTGAAAAGCGGTCGACCAAGAGGAACGCGATTTTCAAGGGCTCTCGGGGCGTTTTTGGCAGCCTTTGCATGATGATGACCGTATGCGCATGGTTGCGGAGAAATCCAGTGCCAAAGTCGTGCAAACGTGAAGGGGGAGAGCGTTGATGCCGTTGGCCATGTCGAAAGAGGTGTTCATCACCTGTGCGGTCACCGGTTCGGGCAGCACGCAAGACCGCAGTCCGCATGTGCCGCGATCCCCGAAAGAGATTGCCGACAGCGCGATTGATGCGGCAAAGGCTGGGGCCGCGATTGTGCATTGCCACGTGCGTGATCCGGAAACCGGCGTGCCATCTCGTAAGCTGGAGTATTACCGTGAGCTGACGGACCGCATTCGGGACGCTGAGGTCGATGTGGTGCTTAACCTGACCGCCGGGATGGGCGGCGATATCACGTTTGGACCAACCTCTGCGCCCATGCCGGTCAATCAAGAAGGCACCGATATGATCAGTGCGAAAGAGCGGGTGGCGCATGTCGCCGAATGCCTGCCTGAGATTTGCACACTTGATTGCGGAACGATGAACTTCGCCGAAGCCGACTATGTCATGACCAACACGCCCGGCATGTTGCGGGCCATGGGCGGCATGATGACAGAGCTTGGGGTCAAACCTGAAATCGAGGCTTTTGACACTGGGCACTTGTGGTTTGCCAAGGAGTTGGTGAAGGAGGGTGCGCTGAAAGACCCGGCCTTGGTGCAACTTTGCATGGGGGTGCCCTGGGGCGCGCCAGATGATCTCAATACCTTTATGGCGATGGTGAACAACGTGCCGGATCACTGGACGTTCAGTGCCTTTTCGTTAGGGCGCAATCAGATGGCGTATGCCGCGGCGGCCGTTCTGGCCGGTGGGCATGTGCGTGTCGGGTTGGAGGATAATCTCTGGCTTGAGAAAGGTGTGCTTGCCACCAACGCGCAGCTTGTCGAGCGTGCTGTTGGCGTGGTCGAGGGTATGGGGGCGCGGATCATGTCGCCGACAGAGGTCCGCGCCAAGCTGGGTCTCACCAAACGCGCGCCGGTGTCCTGATGGCAGTTGTTCTGTGTTACGGTGACAGCAACACGCATGGGACCAAACCCTTGGTGAGTTTGGGCGCATTTGAGCGATATGCGCGGGGTGATCGCTGGCCGGATGTCATGGCCGACAGGCTGGGGACGGAGCACAGTGTGCTTTCGGAAGGGTTGCCTGGACGCACAACGGTGCATGACGATCTGGTCGAAGGCGGCATGCGCAACGGTCTGACTGTGCTGCCGGCGATCCTGCATTCCCACAAACCGATTGACCTAATGGTTCTGATGCTGGGCACCAATGACCTCAAACATCGGTTCTCGGTCACCGCGTTTGAGATTGCCCGGTCGGTCGAGCGGTTGGTTGTGGCGACGAAAGCCGAGGGTGTTGTGAAGGACCTTCTGATCGTTTCGCCGGCCCCAGTGAAAGAAGCGGGTGTTTTGACGGATGTGTTCGCCGGAGCCGAAGCACGGCAGGCTGGCTTGGCCACGCACCTTGCAGATGTGGCTGAACGCCAAGGCTGCGGGTTTGTAGACGCTGGAGCATCAGTAGAGGTCTCTTCCATCGATGGTGTGCACTGGGATGTCGCGGCGCATCACGCCTTTGGCGCGACGATGGCGCATGCCGTGAAGGAGCGTTTGGCATGAGCAATACAGCTGCAATCATTGGCGGCGGTGTCATCGGTGGCGGCTGGGCCGCGCGATTTGCGCTGATGGGCTGGGACGTGCGGGTGTTTGACCCCGACGCGGAGGCCGAGCGAAAGATCGGTGAAGTCATGGCCAACGCCGAACGCGTGCTGCCCATGCTGTATGAAGCGCCCATGCCTACCCGTGGGGCTGTGACATTTGCCGGGTCTGTCGCTGAGGCGGTGTCTGGCGCGGATTGGGTGCAGGAAAGCGTGCCCGAACGCTTGGACGTCAAGCACCGCGTGTTGGCAGACATACAAGCGGCTTGTGCGCCGGACGCGGTGATCGGGTCTTCGACTTCTGGCTTTAAGCCGTCTGAGTTACAGGGGGGCGCTGCGCGACCCGAGCAGATCATGGTCACGCATCCATTTAACCCGGTCTATCTGCTCCCGCTGGTTGAAGTCGTGCCAGGTGCTGCATCCGACGCGCATGTCGCGCGAGCGAAAGAGACTCTGACATCGCTTGGCATGTACCCGCTGCATGTACGAGCTGAGATCGACGCGCATATCGCAGATCGATTTCTCGAAGCTGTTTGGCGTGAGGCGTTGTGGCTGGTCAAAGACGGCATCGCGACGACCGAAGAAATCGACAATGCGATCCGCTATGGATTCGGGCTGCGGTGGGCGCAGATGGGTCTGTTTGAAACCTACCGTGTGGCAGGTGGCGAGGCCGGGATGCGGCACTTCATGGCGCAGTTTGGGCCGTGCCTCGAATGGCCCTGGACCAAGCTGATGGATGTGCCGGAATTCACGGATGAGCTGGTTGATCTGATTGCGGACCAGTCGGACCGGCAGTCCGGTGCCTTGAGCATCCGGGAGTTAGAGCGGCTGCGGGACAACAACCTTGTCGCGATCCTGCGTGCGTTGAAACAGCAGGACGCAGCGGCCGGCCAACTGATTAAAGATCACGATGATGCGCTGCGCGCGCCTTTGGGCGCCGAGGTGCCGTTGGTCACGGTGCGGCGGAAAGTGCCTGTCGATTGGACCGATGTGAACGGTCACATGAACGAGGGTCGTTATGGTCAGCTTTTCAGCGATGCGTCCGAGGAGTTGATGACCCATGTCGGTGCGGACCGGTCGTATATCGATGCAGGCAACAGCTATTTCACGGCTGAGACAAACGTGAAGTATCTGGATGAGACGCATGCGGGTGAGGACATCTATGTCACCACGCGTGTCATGCTGGGCGAAGGCAAGAAGCTGCGCCTTTGGCACGAAATGCACCGGGCGGCGGATGATACGGTGTTGGCGAGCTGCGATCAGTTTCTGTTGCATGTGTCGCTTGAAACCCGGCGGTCCTGTCCGCCTTTGCCGGTGGTTCTGGAGGCCGTGGAACGTATGGCTGCGCAGCATGGAGGGGCATCATGAATTTCGGGCTGAGTGAAGAGCAGGAGATGATCGTCTCCACCGTGCGCGATTTTGTCGAACGCGAGATCTACCCGCATGAGGCAGAGGTTGAGCGGACGGGTGAGGTGCCTGCCGAGGTGGCCCAAGACATAAAGCAGAAGGTGATTGATCTGGGGTTTTATGCCTGCAATTTCCCCGAGTCCGTTGGCGCGGCGGGCTTGTCACATGTGGACTTTGCGCTTGTCGAACGCGAGTTGGGGCGCGCGTCGATGGCGCTGACGCATTTCTTTGGCCGCCCGCAGAATATCCTGATGGCCTGTGAAGGGGGCCAAAAGGATCGGTATCTGTTGCCCGCTGTGCGTGGAGAGCGGATGGATGCGCTGGCAATGACCGAGCCCGAAGCGGGATCAGACGTGCGCGGTATGGCGTGTACGGCGGTGCGCGATGGGGGCGACTGGGTGGTCAACGGGACCAAGCATTTCATCTCGGGTGCGGATCACGCGGACTTCTTCATTGTGTTCATCGCGACGGGTGTGGACGAGACGCCAAAAGGGCCGAAGAAGCGGATCACGTGCTTCCTAGTGGATCGGGGCCATCTCGGTTTCACGGTGCGCGATGGCTACAAGTCCGTCAGTCATCGGGGGTACAAGAACTGTATTCTAGAATTTGACGACTGCCGGTTGCCCGATACCCAGGTTCTGGGTGACGTCGATGGCGGGTTTGAGGTGATGAACACCTGGCTCTATGCCACGCGGATCACCGTCGCGACGATGAGCGTGGGTCGCGCGCGACGGGTGTTTGACCATGCGCTCAGCTATGCCGCTGAACGCAAACAGTTTGGCCAACAGATCGGTAAGTTTCAGGGTGTCAGCTTTCAGATTGCGGACATGATCACAGAGATTGACGCAGCTGACTGGCTAACACTCGCATCGGCGTGGCGATTGGACCAAGGACTGCCCGCCAACCGGGAGATCGCAAGCGCGAAGCTATACGCCACAGAAATGCTGGCGCGGGTCACTGATGCCACACTGCAAATTCATGGCGGGATGGGGCTCATGGATGACTACCCCATTGAACGCTTTTGGCGCGATGCGCGGGTGGAACGGATTTGGGACGGCACATCTGAGATCCAGCGCCATATCATTAGCCGCGATTTGCTGCGGCCCTTGGGAGCCTGACGATATGCTTCTTTGGGCCTCAAATACCTCGGGGTTTGGGGCAGAGCCCCAAGTGTTTCCGCTTACGGAAACACCACGATGCGTCGACGCATCGTGACGGCGCGACTGCAACGGCTGTTTTGTCCGTCTTCCGTTGCGGTGATTGGCGGTGGGGCGTGGTGCCGTTCCGTTTTGACGTCGCTAGATGGCTTCGGGTTCCAGGGCCCTGTCTGGCATGTGCACCCAACTGCGGACGGCGCGTTTCGGAGTGTCGCAGACCTGCCTGCAATGCCGGATGCTGCGTTTGTTGGCGTGAACCGACATGTTTCAGTGGATGTCATTCAAGACCTCGCGGATCGCGGCGCCGGTGGGGCTGTTTGCTTTGCCAGTGGTTTTGCAGAGAGCGAAGACGGACAAGCGCTCAGCGCTGATCTTGTTGCAGCGGCGGGGGAGATGCCGATTGTCGGACCGAACTGCTATGGCTTTGTGAATGCGCTCGATGGCGTCTCGGTTTGGCCGGATGTGCACGGCCTCGTACAGGTCGATCGCGGTGTGGCGCTTCTAACGCAAAGCTCGAACATCGCGCTGAACCTATCGATGCAAACCCGGGGCTTGCCGATTGCCTTTTTGGGAACAGCCGGAAATCAGGCGCAAATTGGCCTGAGCGAGATGGCACAACATTTACTACACGATCCGCGGATTACTGCACTGGGGTTGTATCTCGAAGGTATCGGGGATGTTGGCGCGCTTCAGGCGATGGCGCAAGCAGCACAGGCTTCGGGCAAAACGGTCATTGTGCTGAAATCAGGTAAGTCGGAGGCGGCGCAAACAGCGGCGCTGTCGCATACAGCGTCCATGTCTGGGTCGGATGTCGGCGCAGATGTGCTTTTCGCGCGATTGGGCCTTATTCGCGTTCAGTCGCTTGCAGCGATGATAGAAGCGTTGAAGCACGCGCATCTTTATGGTCCGGCGACGCGTGGTTCCATTGCCTCGCTGTCCTGTTCTGGAGGGGAGGCCAGCCTGATGGCTGATGGCGGTGACGCGCGTGGGCTCACATTTGCCCCGATCACCGACGCACAGGACACAGCTCTGTCGGGTGTTCTTGGCCCGTTGGTGACACGTGCCAATCCGCTCGACTACCACACGTTTATTTGGGACGACGCTGACGCGATGTCCGCTGTCTACACAACGATGGCGCAAGGACCAGCGGAGCTGACGGTAATTGTCGTGGACTTTCCGCGCAGGGACCGTTGCGAAACCACTGCGTGGGACTGTGTCGTGACGGCCAGTATTGCCGCCCGCCTGGCATCCGATAAACCAGTGGCTCTGCTGGCGTCTCTGCCGGAATCCCTGCCGGAGCAGACGGCACAAAGGCTGATGGCCGAGGGGGTCTTGCCACTCAACGGCCTAGAAGCAGGTCTTGACGCTTTGGCCGCGCTATACGGAGTTCGCATCGCGGCGGATCCCGCACGAGCGATTGTTCTGCCGATCGCCTCGGCAGATAGTATCATGTTGGACGAGGCAGCGTCGAAGTCGGCTTTGGCCGCGAGTGGTGTAGATATCCCTCGTCATCAAGTGGCTACATCGCCCAACGAAGCGGCGTCGTTGAGTGAAACGCTTCTGCCGGTCGCGCTCAAAGCGCGGGGTGTCGCACATAAGTCTGATGCGGGCGGGGTTGCTTTGGGGCTGACCGCGCCAGAGGCGGTGGTTACTGCCGCCACGCGAATGGGTTGCGCGTCGTATCATATAGAAGAGATGATCACCGACGGAGTTGCCGAATTGCTGGTCGCCATCATTGCCGATCCGGCGCATGGCTATGTTTTGACGGTTGGGGCCGGAGGTGTTCTGACGGAGTTGTGGCAAGACACCCAGCATCTTTTGGTGCCCGCAAAAGAGGCCGAAGTGCATGCGGCTTTGGATCGATTGCGGATTGCGCCGCTTCTGGATGGGTATCGTGGCGCACCGGCTGCAGACCGTGCTGCGGTGGTTGAGGCGATACTGGCCGTTCAGGATTACGCGATTGCGCAAGACGGGCGCGTGGCCGAAGTTGAGGTCAATCCTTTGATTGTAACAGCGACGCGTGCAGTTGCGGCAGATGCATTGATACGAGGGGACCTATAATGGACACACCACTTCATGTGGAACGGCGCGGGCATGTGCTTGAGGTCACGCTCAACCGGCCAAAGGCAAACGCGATTGATCTCGTGACCAGCCGCGCGATGGGGGAGGTCTTTCGCGACTTTCGGGATGATCTGGAGTTGCGGGTCGCTCTTTTAACGGGGGCAGGGGAGAAGTTCTTTTGTCCCGGTTGGGACCTGAAGGCAGCTGCTGATGGCGATGAGGTCGATGGCGACTACGGAGTTGGTGGTTTTGGTGGCCTGCAAGAATTGCGGGACCTGAACAAACCGGTGATCGCAGCCGTGAACGGGATCTGCTGTGGCGGTGGTCTGGAATTGGCGTTGAGCGCTGACATCATACTGGCCGCTGATCACGCGTCCTTTGCGTTGCCAGAGATCCGGTCGGGCACGGTTGCGGATGCGGCCTCGGTGAAGATGCCAAAGCGCATTCCCTATCATGTCGCAATGGAGATGTTGCTGACCGGACGGTGGCTTGATGTCGAGGAAGCCGCGCGTTGGGGATTTGTGAACCATATTTATCCAGGGGCGGACCTGATGGCAGAGGCGCGCAAGATGGCGGACCTTTTGGCTTCGGGGCCACCACTGGTCTATGCGGCGATCAAAGAGATCGTGCGGGAAGCTGAGGACATGAAGTTTCAGGACGCGATGAACCGCATCACCAAGCGGCAGTTTGCGACGGTGGATGTGCTTTACGCGTCGGAAGACCAATTAGAAGGCGCGAAAGCGTTTGCCGAAAAGCGGGATCCTGTCTGGAAGGGGCAGTGAGTCTTGTGATTCAGGGGTGAGTCTGACGCGAGTCTGCGCTTTACGTAGGGAGAAGTGTGGGTAAACGTGTGGATAAGCGGCGGTCGAGGGGTAGAGACATACCTCAGCAGAGTGTTTGGCCTGCGTTTGCCAAGCTTCCTTCAGTATAAAATATATTAGTATCAATATCTTATTCGAAAATCGGTGGATTTTGCGTTTTTCTTGAATTTTCGGGTTGCGGATATGCGGTGCCGACTCTAAATACCCCTTCACCGGCGGCGCTGCGGCGACACGTTGGGACGTCAGACGGGGCAGGGAG